>Ga0210059_1002615_pt1 | contig 28325 bp, 20 predicted proteins | sample Ectturendosymbi2_FD_188042 | JGI IMG/M metagenome (GOLD analysis project Ga0210059, IMG submission 188042) | Ecteinascidia turbinata endosymbiont from Florida, USA - Sample 2 (SPAdes) (version 2) | ecosystem: Host-associated > Tunicates > Ascidians > Unclassified | place: Key West, Florida...
AAATAGGGTAATATTTACCTTATGGGAATTACCTCCGGAAACAGAGTCCCTATAAATAGGCCGATTTTGGCAATAGAATTTCAGATTGGACGACCTCGCCTCTGGCTAACTGTTCTAATCCCTTCTGGAGTTTAAACCCCTAAGGTTTTGCTTTGGAAGTGAAACAACTCTGCCTCACTGAGGTTAAGTTGATTGGAGCTCTGGTAGCGCGCTCGTTAAGTAGCCGCCTACCTCCACAATCAAGAGTTTTTGACTGGATAAGTCCTTGAGAGAGGCCTTGTTCTGAACGACACGTGTGGCATGTCCGGGCGAAGCTATGACACTCAGGGCCATAAAATGGAAACTCCAAAACACTGTTTCCCCCAGTTCCCAAAATATACCAGTCAACACGAAAACCCACTTTGTTGACATTAAGTCGCTAAAGACTGTCTCGAACGCACTGTCTGAAAAACGTGACAGTTAAAAAAAGAAATCAACTAAGTCTGTTGATTAACGGCCAAAAAACCTTGTCAAAAGGTTTTAACATGATCAGACTTACTCAGAAGCTGATTTGATTCTGAATAACTCACAATGTTCCGATGTAACATTAAAATATTGTTATAGATTTAGAATATAGAATTAATATTGCTGGTTGTGAAGATGATTTCATGAATTGTTCTGGACTGAGAGATTGATTCGAGAAAGTTCCTACATTGGTCATTCATCTTATATTGGTGAGTACTTGTTGTTGATTCTATTCGTACATAAAATTTAATAAAAGTTAACAAATTGCGAAAATATAAATTGTAGTTTGTGTTGTTGGCAAATATTAATGAGGTATTAGAAGGAAGTTATAGGATGGTTAAACCAACGTGTGAGATTGGCGAAAACTGCCCTTGATGCAGCTATGATGCGAACCCACTTGTAAGAATACGTCTGTATCTAAAGACTATGCTTTTGATTTAAAATCAAAACAAATAAGTTACATAAGGTTTCCCAACTGGATAGCAGGCGCTGGCATTCAACATTTTGTAAATCGTAAATATTAGCATCCGCTGACATTTATTATTTCGCAAATATTATGTAACATTCTGACCTCAATTTGGCGCCACAAAACGCTGCGCTCGGGGACAGTTGTCGCCTCTTGCCCCCTTAGTTACACCACTGTTCCCAATACCTGGTGAGTATGATTTGAGTATAAATTGCCGGTGAGTATAATTTGAATCTTGATATTCAAACAGTAATCGATTTTTTTTAAAACCAAGCGGTTACCCGAAAATTGCTGATCAAGCAGCCAACGTTGTGGCAAGCTTCGGCGACAATTCACTGCAGAGCCGTGGCGATAATCGATTGTGGCTGATTTATCGTATAAACACAACTATTTTCACACTTTGTGTAGAGCGAGTTGGTCAAACATATATTCGGAGAAAATGTGTAATTCTTCCCAATTTACAGTATTGTCTTAATCATCGTTATGAACAGCTATAGGCACATACCTAATCGTTTTGCTGAAGCAAACTTAGTGCATGTAGTGCACAAAACTACTGCCGCTATCGCTTTTCACAGCCTTTAAATAACATCAAGTCTATTTAGCGTGTGTTGGAAGTGTGTAAATATAAAAAGTGCAATTGTAATGGCGTCCACGATTATTTGTTGCTCAACTCCAATATCGACTGCAAAAAGCATATTGCAGATCTTGCGGTTATAGCATTGAGATTTTCACGAACATTTTTGAAGGAAAGTTTTACCAGCAAATGGTGGCTTTGATCCAAAGTAACAGCATGGAACTTCACTGCAAATAAAGTTTTAAAACTTGTCGAATTTTGAAACTTGTCAATTCAATAAAAGCAGACTTTTTATTTGCCGTCTTAAATCTGAACGCAAATAATTTAGGAAAAAACGCCTGACAAATGCACTTTTCATAGATGTTTCAAAAGCAAGGGGCATGTTGAAACTCGGTTGTAGTTTAATTGTCCTTCTAATAAAATCTCTGGCTTCGCGCTTGACCCTAATGGACTCTGAAATAGAGGGAGTCATTGTTTTTATTTCTGCATACCTCCCAGAGGAATTATTACGTGCTTCTAAAGATACTTGCCACTTATCCACTAACGTTTTTCATGGAAAGAGGCAAGGATACATTCCTGAAGGCTCGTGCGTCCCATGTAAACTCAAGATATACTGCATACCAGCGTCAACGGGCCATTTCACAAAAACATGAAAACTTGCGGGCCACGCACTTCTAAAAAATGATATCTGAAATAACAGATTCACAAGATTTAAAATTGAAACGGGAAAATAGGTGAGTTAAGTGAATGTGTCATTGAAATCATTACGCGATAGTAACAAGCAATTCATTGCAAACCTCTGTCAGTTCGACGCCTGTGGCTGAGGTTTTTTGACACAATCGTCTCTTTAACAGTACCAATATGTTAGTGGTAGCAAGTCGGAGACGCAGCGACGGATTTAGGGGGCCTCAAGGGGCCAGGGCAAAAGCCCCCACCATGTCCATGTGTTTATCCAGACAGTATGCGCCACTCAGGGGTGGGATCGCGTTCCCACACTTTTTTGCACTAGATTATAATAAAACATGGCTGCAAAGCTCACAGATGTGCTATCGAAACGCAGATTCGCACTGCTAGTCATAAGTCTACAGTGAAACAGGAAGATGGTCTGTGGAAATTCTTGTAGGCGAGTGCTCACTTTATTCGAACTACTTGGTGCAGTCTTCTTTTTTGTTTTCTGTGGGAACGGCATTCCCACAACTCAATTTTTGCACTACACCCTTGGTGCCACTTAGTAATTTTTAGCGAGGAAAGTTTGTTTGTAGAGGCTATTACAATGCCCGGGGGCCCATGCGTTGATTTTTTTCTGAGGCTGTGATGACGTCATAACATTATGAGACCTCAAACAGTCGTGACGTCACACCATAAACTTTTAAACCCAAATATGACCGGATTTCTTTATCGAAGCTAGGAGAATTTCTGCTTCTTTAGAGGCTTTGAAGACCTCTCTAGCTCTATTGGTCGGCGAGTTGTGACTGGACAAAATCCGAGCCAATATAGTGGCTGTGCGGTCAGGAAAAGGTTAAGCATTTGGTAGATTTAACCTCAACGTGTCGCTTGATTAATATTTCCAGGTTTTCTACCACGTTTCTCAATGATGCCGTCAGTTGCGGGCGATCTGTCAGCAGATGCAACTTGCATAATTTTTGTCACAAGTCTTGGAGCTATTGCACTTCACAAAGCATTTATTACGTATGGCCAGTTGAAATGTATGAACATCGGATGTAGTGAATTTCTTGACTTTTCCAAACGTCTTCCATAAATTATAAAAATCTACACGCCCGCTTTCATCTGTATGACACCCAATATTTTCGCAGTTTCTACTGTACAATCATCATTCAGCTTCTTTAACGCGCTTATCATTTGATGTAGTGTTGGTAACGGCGCAACAACCTGCTTCCTTTCACTTTCAAAATCTTTTGGACTTTCTGACACGAGCGTTTGTAGGAAGTCACACAGTAAAATATAGACTTTAAGAAGATCACAGTTAAAGGATTACCTTGACAAAACCCATACATCTTAAATCGTTTATTTCGGCATTTTTCGTGTTGATTCGATTATTATAGTAGGAACGCATGAACTTTGAACAAACATAGACTACGGATGTTTGCAACTGTTGTCACTGTTGTTGTGTTATCCAATAACCAAATGCAGCAAATTCACATTCCAAAAGAAGTTAGGCAGCGGATAACAATGTCAAAACATTGACTTACGACGTACAGTTGAAAGAACCAATAGGTCAATGTATTATTAGCCATGTTATTTTGCTCATGTTCCCCATCAGGTAAACGCGGTTCACAATAAGCAATTGCTATAACGCGGTTCACAATAAGCGCTACAATTAATTTCATAAAAAAAATTTAACGACTCTTAAATCACATTTCGGAAATAGGCACGCTTTAATTAGAAGGTAGAATAACACTTAACAACGTCCAAAGACAATCATTTGCAAGATAATGATGTTATGCGAGAGATGTGCACTTGCGAAGTTTTAATTGTGGAATTTAAAAATCCTAATTCACGGGGTCGGCTCCGTAGTCAGAAAGTGGACAATTTCGTTGTTCTTATCGTTCAGCATCGTCCAGTCTTGTTGTATAGCAACCGCTCCAAGCTGCCCAGAAATCGTTATCAATTCATTCTCGTCGGCGTCCGGTCCTACGCCGTAGCCGAATATCCGGATGTTGTTATTATTAGCATTTGAAACGGCTCCATTAAGCAATCTGAAAGATCAGGACACATATGCAGAGATTGGAAACAAGTTCTACTTGTTGAAACAGACAACACATGTTGCTCAGAATCGGAGAGAACTTTGTTTTCTACAACTTACTAAAGGTTTCACGCTGTGAAACAAGTTTAAAGTAATAAATACAAACGGTTGTACGCACTACACAAACGTCTCTCAATGAACATCAAACGATCTGTCAAAATCTCGTCAACTTTATATGAACGTTTTTTGTTTCTATTATCTTCTAACACATGAAACATTAATGTTCGTGTAGCACATTGGTAATAATTATCAAATACAAAAAATCACCCACATATTCACGTTATAATTGCACAAACATCCTCAAATGCAAAAAAATCTCGTAAATTGAGCTTTGGCATATTTGGGCAGTTTCAACACTGTAGTATTCAAACAGAAATTACTTGTAAATCGAATTCGTGTGCAGTATGGACCGGTTTCACTCACAGTCGCAATTTCAAGAAGTTCCTGATTCTATAAACTTAACTTACGATGGTATAGTAGCTTGCCCATCTGTTACCACTAAGAGACGCCTTTGAGCAGGAGGATTACGAACACCAGCTTCTACGAAATCGGTAACAGCTTGATTTATGCCTAGATCTGTTCGGGTAAACCCTCCAAGATACTGAAAGTGAAAACAAGATCGTTCAAATTTTATAAATAAAGCATATGGAATTCATCCAACGAAAAGAATTGAAACAAACAGACGGACAAGCACAGATATTTCTATAAAATAATTTCCAGCAGTTATTTCGAAAAAAAGTACTTTGGATGGGGGTAAGTGTTGCCTAATTTCTTAAAAAACTGTTCGTAGTATGATTTTTCTCAAAAAACATTTGCTGTTTCCTACTTCACACGAACGCTTTTGCTTTCCATTTAACACCCAAAAGTTTTTTTCACTGTTTTGTTATTCATTAACAATACATATACATATTTTTTTTGTTAATTTTGGTGAACGCAATTGGCGGAAGCCTGAATTGTGCTTCTTGCCGGGGCGGTTGGGGTGAAGGGTCTTGCCCAAGGAGCGCTACGGCAATTGACTCAGTGGCTGGATCGAACGCTCAACCTTCCGATTGAGAGGAGGACACTTTACCACTGAGCTATTGCCGCCCTTAATTATATCAAAATTTGTTTATAAGCAGGGTTAAAAGCATTACAGAGGTCTGAGGTGATTCCACGGTTGGTATTTACAACCGTAGCAACATCGCCATGTTGCCATTGCATCGTTTGCTTTATATCGAAGCTCATGAAAGCAACACGGGTACTAGCAGCTAAACTCTGCCTGCTGGACATCATCCTGGGAAAAAAGCCTTGCTATGATTACTGCATTACTAATAGAGCACTATGCACCATACACTGACTATGCATACACTGATTGCTTAACCAGTACAAAGATTGGTAGCCATAACGCATGTTTTGACATGCTTTCCACCAACACAGCCACATTGGCAACTCTGTCTTCGATGCGTGCATAACTCATGCATATTTGCTTGAAACTTTTACATTTCATTTGAATCCCGATTTAGAATAGTTGCTCCTTCTTTTGAGCCAGTTTTTCAAGCCACCACTAGGCCGCACTAGTTACTGGGGCAGGTGTTGAGTAGCCATTCGATTGTCTCATTGTCCAGAACCGTCAGGCCGTGAAGTCCATGAAGAGGTCGATGGATTGGACATTGGAGGACAACAGGGTCGACCGTTTGTTCTTCTGCGCCACACTCACAGGCCGCAGAGGAGGCCATACCCCATTTGTACAAGCAGGAGCGGAAACGTCCGACACCAGTGCGGAAGCGGTCAAGCCGGACCACTGCTGTTCTTAGAAAGGTCATTCTGTGTGTGTGGGTGCCGGTGTGGGATGAAAGTGCGAAGTTTTGTAGGATTGTTTGCCCACTCCGCATTCCATTGGTGATCTGCCTACTGCGCCGCACGTATATTGTTGTTGTCAGACAAACTTTATTGTGCGTCGAGTACAAATGGGTGTCTCGATATCAGACGCTGTGCATCTGCATTCAGTGAGCAGGTGAGCGGCGAGCCCTGAGTGGAGAGATGTGCAGGCTCCATTGCATGGCGTGCTAGAGACAGTGGGATTCTATTGCGACGAAGCTCAGCAGGTTGCATGCTGCCTGCAAGGATGGGAAGGTTGCACGCTGGTGTGGGACGCAGGCATCCAGTCACAATTGGCAAGGCGTCGCTGATGGCGGGGTCAATAAGGCGGGTGTGAGCACTGCGCCACCAGACAGGAGCGCAATACTGTGCGGTTGAATGCACCAGGGCAAAGGTGGCTGTTCGCAACGTTGTTACCTACAGCACCCAACCGGAGCCAGCAAGCCGCCTCAAGAGCACGACGCGTGATGTCAACTTTGCGAAGTGAATTAAGGTGTCGACGATACGTGAGCGACCTGTCTGACGTTACTCCGAGGTAATTGGGCTCAGGGCAAAATGGCAGGATTTCGCTGTTGTAGTTGAAAAATCGTTGTTGTAGCTGCAGAATCTTTGCTGAAACCTATCTACGAATGGTTGTGCTGAAACCTGAAGCTGCACTTCGCGATGCACCTTGTTCTCCGCAGGGATGATGACGTGTCTGATCAAAATTTGAAGCTCAAAAAGTTTTTACAACGTCTAGCATGTTTCGACTCTGCTTTTCTTGGACTCGCTTCAGCACAAACAGCGTGGTTTTGTGTCAAGGCATTTTCATGTCATATGCTTTAGAAGACGAATTAGTTTTCTTATCAAAGTGGTTTTCAGAAGTCTTGTGATTTTTCTGTATCTTGTTTACTTCCTATTTTCACCAAAATGACTGCAAACATAGACACTTATAACTGGTCAAATTCAAGCATTTGAATCATGTATTGCAAGCAATTTTAAAATTCACTAATGTCGAAATAATTTATCTCACAATGGTTTGTTTCAATCAGCTGAAATCCGAACCTTTTATCATAGAAGTTCATTTGTCATATGCGTTGAAAAACCCTTGAAAACGTTTACGTCAACGGCACAGTCCGGTCCAACTTTTCTGTGAGTCACTAATGCTCTTCATTTTGTTTTTTTGGTTTTGTGGTGTAATTGTAAACTTTGCCCGTCAAGCTTTTCTTGAACTACATATTTACTTTTCTACTATCTTTTAACGTTTTTTACTTGTGACAACGACGAAGACTAACTCTGTTACATCAAGAATCTGACTGTGTGGTTGATACTACAACCACATTTGACGGTTGCGCACATGCCGCAGATGACTGTTTATTATCATTACATAGTATGTTTTATGGCATGTGCGCTATCCGTGTCATTACAACGACGCAATGAAGCATGGGTGTAGGATCAGGAATTTCATTAGAATGCACACGATACTTTGTCTAAATTTCCCCAAATTCGCCCGAAAATCTTTTCTCCCTACAAATTATCTGTAGTTGGTGGAACATTATATTTCCTCTGCCATGTTGCCATCGTGAGTCTCACCAAAGAGTCTGGCTAACTGCACAAATCTGCAAAATGCAACAAAATGTGTTCATCCAAACACTGTACTTAACCAAAAGCTTTTCTGTTAGCCTGGTAGGCACCCTATTATTATGAAGTATGTGTGTACCCTGCAGTACACTCGATGCCCTCAGTGCACAATAAAGCACGTAAATGAAATGCTTTATGCACATACTTTCAAATGAGTCTGTTACTCATCAAGTCTCACAAACTAAATCATGAAATTCCTACAAACAGTTTGTTGATTTTACAAGGTTTTTGTCTATGACGTAATGCACATTCATTTATACACTCAACATCAAGTGTGAGTTTATCAATATTGTTAAAAAATTTCTAAATTTAGTTGCTCAAATTTTTGACAAACCAAACTTTTTGGGGTTGCACTTTTACCCTCAGGTGCTACACTACTGTAATGAAATCGTTGATTGATGTTTTAGCAGTGTTCACGGCATTTGAGTGTAGCAAACTGCAAAGGGAGATCAAGTTTAGCAAAGAAATTTCTTCATTGTATGAGTTACTGTTGCCTTTTCATTCAATCTGTTCATAACTGAATATTGCACCTATTGTTTGTTTCACAAACTATCGTTTGGTTTCTTATCATGGCAAGACAAAAAGCGTTGACGTCTTTGCGGGCAAGCGTCAGCTGCTTAAAGCGTGGTTTTCATGGGTCGACACTCCTTTTTGTGATTGCCACACGTAATTACTGAAAGATTCGTTTTTGCTTCTGATGGAAAAAAACAGTCATGTGTGAAATTCAATTTACTGAAACTGGAAGATGGTACTCAGTGGGATTTATAGTGGAATTGTAATGAACGTTTTTCAGTAAAATTGAGAGCAGATTTACACGACAATATTGTTATCGTCTGAAAGAACGTTACTGATTTGTCGCATCGAGCAAAAGCTCGATGCGAAATATGTCAAAACAAACCTACTTTGAATGACTTTTTCAAAATCCACTTGCCAAAATGCAAGCGAATGTGGAAGATACACTAATTCTTTCTGTGTTTGAAATGTGGACTGCTGTGTTGCTAAACCGCATTAGCAACCAATCATCGCTTCAAACAAATATCATAGAACGGTAGGTTTAGATGCCTGGATGTTTCTCGTGTCTTCCCAATCATATCATACATTTAATGCGCTGATTAATTACCTTCAAGTATTCCTGTTTTTGTTTAGTTTGTCACAATTTTTCTGCAAAAGATTGCAGCTTTCACCTGAAGCAGATTGCATGTTTGTTTTTTGCGTTTAGTTCAGGGGTCTCCAAAAATTTGTCAGACGGCAACATAAGGTACTACATAACAGCTCAAGGGGTGGACATCTCACGTAATGTGATTTTTGTGGCATGTGTCAAATTCTATAAAATCAACAAACGTTTCGTAAGAATAATATTTTTCATTATTGAAAATTAGTTTTTTTCAAGCGGATAAAATCATTTCGCTGAGCGGATTTGCCCCTTAAGGAGTAGTTTGGATACCCATGGTCTAGTTGATTTCATTCTGTTGTTGGTACTCAGCTGCTTTTTCATGTGAAGACATCTGTATAATAAAGTGATGGGGATTCCCACCACTTTATCCGCGATTTACACTAATTTTTCCAAATTGACAGTTTTGCAGAGTAGCGCAACGCAGTGCAAGGTGAATAAAAGACTTACATGTATCAGCAAATCTGCAGCACATCTGTGTGTTCCCTTAGAACATGGGAGCTTGCATTGTCTTGTACTGAAGAATTAAAAACTCCCGACGCCCGAAAACATCTTCCTCGATAAGTAACACGAAAAATTTGCGATGTGAATTAAATTCACCTTAATAAAGTTTTTGTGCTGGCAACATGCGATGGACAGTTAATCCGGATGCCCAAAAAACATGAACACTTGCTATGATCTTGGCTGCTTACATTCATGCTTTGGATGGTGGCTACCGCAGTAGAGGAAAGTACGTTGTCACCAAGCTCAATGATTGTGTCGATTCTCGAAAAGGATGAAAACCGAACCTACGAAATAGAACGAAAAGTGAAAAAGTCGAACACTGAGGAAGTCACAGCAGCAGTATAAAACAAGATTTGGTCGAAATCGATTTCTCAGCGCCGTTACCAGCAAGTTTTATTCATACAGAAAAAGTTAGCATTTCAATGGTTTAGAACAGGGCTCACCAAGCAAATCTGTCCGAGCGCCGTATGAGTTATTACACAACAGTTAGAGGGCCGAACATAAACTCCCGGTACAACCATTTGTTAAAAAGAATGGTGAAATTGCTTCTGTGATTTTAGCATAGTGGAAAGATCATGCTTCAGCTGGAATGTACCCTATATTAACAAAGACCGACCTCAGAGTCATGGGGTCGGAAGGGGGGCCCACCAGGAATTATGAAGTTTGACATTTTCCCATCAAAGTTTCAGCAAAAAAAGTTTTTTTTCAGTTGCGGGTTGTTCAAATGAAAGTTTGCCACTTTCTCCCTGAGAAAATTGTTTTGGCTACCACTGGAAAATCCACCTGTGGCCTTTCTACGGACAAAATTCTTCCGACGCCCGTGCTCTGAAAAATATCAGCTAAGATTACGCAATCTTGCAGACCAGTAAAGCATAACCAACTGACATTCACTTCGCCCTCTTACGTAATCCCAATGTTTTGGGATACGTTACATTCTAGTAAATCAACAAATTCCGCGTTTTTTACATAATTGATAGTGTCTTTGCGCGCCGTATGAAATGGCTTCGCAAGTCGGATTTGATCCAAGGGCCGTTGTTTGAACCTGTTTTTTTTTCGTTGAGATGTTTCGGTCATTTTTTGATGAGGCATTTTGGTCTCTGAAACATTTCGGTCATTTGTCTCAGAGTTGTATTAAAACTTACCGTAACAGTGTTCATTAGTCTATATTTTCAGACATTCTGACAGAAATGACGACATTTTGTTCGGCTATTTCGAAAACATTTCAGTCTGTGACCGAAAAAAACAAGTTTGGACACCCCCGGTTTGCAATATTAATCACTCAAAATATTCACTACTTGTCAAAATTTCTGACCATTTTGGATCTTGCTTGGGAATAGCTTCCAACATGTTTGATTAAAATAAGATTAACTTGAATCGCTTACAATCATTTTGTTTGAAACAGCATGATATTGGGAATACCATAAAAGAGCAATGATCATTTTGGGCGAAAAGGTGTTCTGGTACATGTTACGTTTTGGTGTTGAAACTTTGACGTGTTTTGGCGATTGTTATGAGCTTGCTTCTTGGTTCAACAATCATATTTTATAAATTGCAAAGTGCAACAAACGTTCATACACAAATTTCATTCATTTGCGTGAGAAAGTGCAGATGTCAACCAATTAAAAACACAAGTTTCACTCACAAGTCCAAACCGCACGGCATTAGGGCCTAAGCCTTGTGCCGCATTTAACATAGTGACGAGGTTCTCCAACCAAATTTTGATGAGATTGAAATTGCTGCTCCCAATCGTCGTCGAACCATCAAGGACCACAATCAAGTCCAGCAAAACTGAAATGATGAAATTTAACCGACTGAATAAGAATTAGATTTGGGGGCCAAGGAACGTTTTAAGAATGACCAGTAATTTTCTACCAAATTTTAACGAGAAATCAATTAAATGCAGTTACATCTACGAAAATTGTGAAAACTGTTGCACTTACGTTGAAGTTAGCTTTAACGATAAATTTGAAAGATTTTGTACTTGATTTATTGTCACTTTATTCACTTTTATCTAAACTTTCAAAAAGTAAAACGATCATTTGCAATGATATTGATTTGACGGGGCAAACGCCGCTTTGTAAATGCTGCGACCGGTCTGTCCAAATGTATAATTTGGATAGCTGCTAACGTGAAATGCGCAAAACGAAACAACCTTTTGCGCATCCGTCGTCGCCCGCGTCACCAAGAACCGCACCTACCCGAAAAATTCGCGACAGCTTCGACCACCAGCTGTGCACAACTGGAGGCTCCGCGTTGCGCCCGCTACGCATCTGGTTAGGTGAATGGGGATAGCGCGGAGTGATTTTACTCTGGGAGACTTCAAGCCACCCGTAAACGGCAATCTGGTCATGAGCTAGAAATCAGAAACTGGAACATCACTTAAGCTACCGGGTATGAGCACAAATTTGTCGAAGAAGCCAAACGATATTCCCCAGATCAGCGGTTTTCAAACGGGAGCCGATTGGCTCACTAAGGAAGGAATTTTTAATTCCTGGGAGGAAATTTGTTCCAGTGAGGAATCGGGGAGGAAAAGCTGTGGATGAAAAAGCTTTAATGTCTTATTGTGATTATATTCAGTATAAATAAAAAACTGCACAGCGAGGTTGGCTTAGATGGGAATGTCTACAGTACGCAAACACATGCTGCTTCATCATCATCGTTTGAGCCAGTTCTTGCAATCCGCTGCTTGGCCGCCCTAGATCTTGGGGCATGTGTTGAGCAGCCTATCGATTGTGTCATCATCCAGAACCGTCAGGCTGTGCAGTCCATAACGTCGATGTATTGGACATTGGAGGACAACATGCTCGACGGTCTGTTCTTCTGCGCCACCATCGCAAGCCGCAGAGGAGGCCATGCCCATCTGTTCAAGCAGGAGTGGAAACATCCGACACCTGTGCGGAGGCGTTTAAGCCGGACCCTGGCTATTCTAGCGAGGGTCATTACAAGGGGTGGGTGCCGATGTCGAGGATGAAAGTGCGCAGTCTTGTAGGGTTGTCCGCCCACTCCACATTCCATTGGTTATTTTCCCAGTGCACCACACGTATGCTGTCACACAAACTGATGATTTGTGGTGCTCGGTTTCAAATGGGTGTCTCGATTTGAGACGCCGTGCTTTTGCACTCGATGGACAGGCAAGCGCTGAGTGGAGCAGGTGTCTAGGCTCCATGGCACGGCGTGCTAGAGACAGTGTAGCTCCACTGCGACGACGTTCAGCAGGTTGGATGCCTGCGAGGATTGGAAGGCTGCCCGCTAGTGTAGGACGCAGGCATCCGGTCACAATTGGCAAGGCGTCGCTGATGGCGGGGTCAATAAGGCGGGTGTGAGCACTGCGGCACCAGACAGGAGCACAATACTCTGCGGTTGAAAGCACCAGTGCTAAAGTGGCTGTTTGCGACGTTGTTGCTCCAGCACACCAACCGTAGCCAGCAAGCCGCGTCACGAGCACGACGTGTGATGTCAGCTTCTTTAAAAGTGACTCAAGTTGTCGGTGATACGTGTTATACAAGTTGTCAGTGTCGCCGATACTCTCGTGTTATACAAGATGTTGCACAGGAACTCTGTTATACAACATTTTGTTCAAGGTGTCGGTGATAAGAGACTCAAGGTGTCGGCGATACGTATTATATAAGGAGTCGGTGTCGGCGAAACTCTCACTGGATATATACCAATAAAACCAAAACCTAATCCTTCTGTTGCCGAAGTGTCTACCCCGTTTTGAAATAAAGTCTTATTTTTGTTGTTAAATACCACTAGACCCTACATTGCTTCTGGCAGTCAACAGGAAGGCTAGCTGGAACAAAGCGAGATATCGCTACCAAACGCTGTGCTTGCCCTGGAGTATTTGGATTTAACGCGCACAGAAAGGCAAATATCCTCACGTGAGACATAGCCATTACACCCGATACTAACAGAGGAAACTCGCCTTCAAAACCCCGGTTCATCGCCCAGTGATGTAGCGTGAGAAGGTCCAAGTTTAATCATGAAAGTAATCATCGATTACGATTAAATTAGGAATGTATTCGATTACGATTACACGTCATTTTTTAGTCAGTTTAATCGATTATAGTTTCTCGAAAAATTGCAATCGATTGCAATTGAAGAATACGATTACCCCACGTCTGTTTATGGCAGTGCATAGCACTGTGTTGCACTTGAAAATGATTACTAGGTATTTGCTTCTTTACTAAAAGCAAAAAAACTTTGGTGTTAGCACTTGAAGAGAAACAGAGCACTTCAATTATGTAAAAAAACAAACAATACATTAACAGTAGAATTTAAGAACACGTATCTCTGAGATTCAAATAATTGACAGCTACATAATGCAACACCAACTAACAAATTTAATAAACCTGTATCTCGGAAATTGCATTAACTGTCATGTTTGCGCCCTACCATGACCGAAAAGCTCGCCTAAATCATACAGGTGTTGTTCATGTACATGGGGATAAACTTTTGCCAAGTACACGGCACCTTGCGTAATTGAACTTCACAAATCCCTTGCCAATATCTTGGAAGGATAATTCATTTACCGTATTTAGTCGATTGCTGGCCGTCCTTGATTGTAAGACGCACACGAAATGGTGTCAAAAAATTAATGTAAGCCGTCATTAATTGTAAGCCGCACATGAACATAGGTTACCTCAGCCACTGAGATAATTACATGTACTAGTATGTTTGGCGTTTATTTGGGAACACTGGTAATGATGCTTACACAACTACAACTGCCTTCTGTGACGGAGGGATTACGATGATGCATAAGAGAATAGAATGCGTAAAGAGAGTTTGGTCGAAAAAACGTAGCCAAGGAAATACTGAGCGTCATCTATATGAGTTTTTTTAAGGTTTGGTTGAAGGGAACACCAAGAGTAGCAAAACGTACACAATAATTTCTAAACACATTGTTTATTACAGTATTGGCAGTCACAGTACACAATTAGTACTACTGTATTTACAAAAATTTCAACACAAATTTTTCAATTTGAACTTCATTAAACAGCTGTTGTTCATCAGTGAAAGCATGGATTTCTTACTCATCATCTGCAGATTCTAGGGTCTTTAGTGCTCGCTGTGTCATTCTCGGTTTATTATTTGCTTTTATCCGTTTCAATCACAAATTTCATGAACAATCTCAAGCGTGCCCTCATCATTGAGCTTCTCTTGACTCGGTCTCGTCGCCATGGGGGACTTTTCTGTGGTTAGTCCCCCAAATTGGAAGATGAAATACTATATATCAGTGGAGGTTTCGTCAATTTTCAGAATTTCAAGCCCCGCTGCACAAACGTGGTGCTGCCATGTTTAAGACTTTCTGCACCGTTCATTGAAATATTTATGAGAGCATTCAGGGTTACATCAAACAGCCGGTTTCGTTGCTTGGTTTTAACATGGCACAGAGTTGAAAATCTTTGCTCTGGTCAGGTTGTGGCAAGTGGAATGCACATTGCAGCAATATTGGTTGTCTCGTTGACCAGCATTGCTGTTCCGAGATCAGCAAAATAAACTCAGTTACTGCCACAGAAATTTTATGGTGGAGGTCGCAAAGAAGATCATTATGACCAATGCGGTCCATCAAGTTTGGCAAGGAAGCTATTTTTCAATTCGCTATCTCTTCTTTCAAACCCAATGAGATGTACGCGCTCAGCTACCGTGTTAACTTTATCTAGAATGTGATATTGATGAATAGCATGAAATAGTGAAAGGCGTTGTTTTTTTTTCAGGCTATTCACTTTTTGGAGTTAATCAGAGCTGAGATGATTATCCAGGCGGTATAGGCATGGAGGCCTGGCAGGCTCCGAAATGTAAATATTACCATTCTTTCCTTGGCCGGTGGTAACTGCTACTTTTGAGATTCTACCAGTTGAATGCTGTGCTTTCTGCACAACAAAATCAATAACATTTTTGCAGTCACAGCTGCTGGCGTTGGCACTGGCTGGCTAACAGCAAGAAAGTTTTGTTTAGACTTAGTACAAAGATGCTGTTTTATTCTTGGATGGCTAGCTTTACGTTTTTGCTGTAACATTATCTTCTGAAAATACCCCCACAAGAAAGTGAATGGAAAATATAAAATCTGGAAAAGACTTTGGCTTGCTCAAAGCGCCAGACGCAGTGGCATTTATAACGTTAACTAATACGAAACGTCAGCTTAGGTCTTTAAGGAACCCGATTCAGGTCCACAGAATTGAAAATCGGGTCCTAGAATCAGAGAAATCGCGTCCGTACAGGTCCAAATTGGGTACCTAACGTTTTCCTTAAAAAAACTGCGTATTGTAGTTGTTTATCTCGCAATTGCTGTCAAATTATTAATTGTTGCGTTGCATGGGATTTCAGTGATGATTATGATGAATAGGCAAGGGTACTGTCTGGACTGCACTTATTTGGTGTGAGGCAAATCGGTTTTGGACGTTAAATTGAAGCAAAAATTCAACTCAGCTAACACTTTTCGTGGTTGTCCAGATTTAATGTGGAAGTACCAATCTTATGGGTCCGCACAGGAAAGTTATGGGTCCGTTTTGAACCCATAAAACGCCTTAAAAACCTGTTCTAGACCTTTCGATAAAGCAAAGAAATAAATGTAAGCCACCCTTGACTACAGGCCGCATGAAATGATGAAAAAAGTTTGTAAGACGCGGCTTACAATCGAATAAATACGGTAATATATCCTAATGTACATGGCAAATAACGACATGATTTAGGCGATTTTGGGTCATGGTAGAGCGCAGCCATATTGTCAACCTGCTTAGGGCACTGAAGGATTGCTCTGCTTCACAGGAACTTGCAGGTGATATTAGAAGTAGCCTCTGCAGTTCGTAAACTTCAAGAAACATGCACTTTACATTAGATTCTATTTCAAGAAATACCTTCAAGTGACAGCTAAGGTCGATCTTTACATAGTAAATCTACACACTGTGTCTACAAGTAATCCAGTGATGCCCATTTTTTAAATTTATTTGCCGGCTTTATGCTGTTTTTTTTTTTAAAGTACAGTAATGTAGCCACGAAATTTGTACAACATAGCCACGAAATTTGTACACATTTTTTTTGTCACCTGATACTCGGGGGAAAAGATATTGTGCCCCCTTTGTTCAGATGTTGGGGGGACATGTGCCCCGTCCCCCCAGAAGCTCGGTCCCTACTTAAATCAAAAGAACTCATGATCCCTTTGAGAGATTTCACTGCACACATCGGGAAAGATGTCGAGGCATGGGGGAAGTGAAGGGCCGACATTGTGATGCCAACGTTAATGATTACTGTAGACTCCTGATACAACTGTGTTGTAACAACGCAGTGCACATCATGAACACTTTCGTCCAACAAACAGGTGTATCCAAGTGCACATTGTGCAAAGATTCTTTAGGTAAACGGTCACTCAGTAGTTTTTGCATTGTTTCCGTTGACTTGTTCCGTTCAGTGTTGGCCGTTCGTGTAAAAATGGCTGCAGAACTGCCGACCGATCATCGATTGGTGGTTCTGCAACTTGCATCTGGAAACGCTGCCACGGTCTACACAAACGTGGATGACCAGGAGATCCTAAAGCACGAAGTGGGAGGCCCGGGCTGATGACGATGTTAGAAAGACCTTTACCGACAACCTATTGTCCATGTTGCGACAAACGTCCGGAATACATAGCGGACGCGCAGGTGGAATTGTGAGTTTTCAAGGGAGCTGTAGCTTTATCTACTGCTTCGGTATGCAGACGGAAATCCACTCCGAGTGACGTATACCGGCAAAAAAGTTACCCTGTGGTGGAACCAGGATGTGAAAGATGCTTTTCGAGTAAAGAAAGGTGCCTAGCAGGTATAGCGTATGATCAAAGCCGACTTCTTTGCATTTGCGGTACGCTGAGGCTCGAAAGTCTGCGTTCTTCACGGTGAAAACGTCCAAAATGTAATTTACGGAGACGTTTGGACATAAACTCGATCAGTGCTTCTCAACCGGGTGAATGGTTCACCTCAGTGTGAATGGAATGTTTGCTAGAGGGAACGAAAGAAGAGGGGTGAACCAGGGGTGAATGAAATTTCTATTCCTAATTTTTTATTCCCTGGAAATGTGAATTTACCTTCTGTTTCACCCAACCAGCAATCGTGAATAAAATGGCCAAATTCATACATACAAAAACAATTTGTTTTGATGAAAGTAAATGTAAATCTAGTGGTGAAATTTATGAGGACACGCCAGCTTTATCCGCTTCGCAGTTTAAAGAACCAGATTCGAAACGAAGGTTAGCGTCGAGAATAATGTCTTTCAAAAATTAAAAGGCGAAAGTGGGTGATAATTACATCAAGTATGCATTTCCTAGAAGTCAAGAATGGAACCATGATCCGTCTACTCAATACATGTTTTGCAATGGTAAAACATAGCAACCAGAGTTTGACTCCCTTAATATTACGGAGTCATTTACAGAACAAACACAGCATTCATAGGCGGTCGCAAGGGAGGGGGGCGGGTATTTGCTCACCCCTGGAAATTGGATCAAAGAGGCAAATAAATTTTTAATACACCTGAAGTCAGCACTTTTATTGGTTCATTTCATGTTTGCAGTGACAGTTCAATTTCCAGTATGACACTCGCACTGCACCAGAGCCAGGTTCACAGTTCTGGTGTCATTCAAGTGATGAGTTTGCAACTGAGTTCACGTGTGTCCACTCCTTCGCTTGCAGAGGCAGGTTGCAAAACTTGCGAGCAGATCGTTTTGCTGTTGGTATTTATTGCATAACAACAACATGGGAAGGAATCTTCAAAGGTTCGCTTCAAGTTAGTAGGCATTTTGCCGCATGTGACTGTTGAAAACGCAGACATCTTGGTAGTTAATGGAGCAAGACAGTGAGTGCTGATAGTGGTAAGCAACGTAGTTTTATACAGTGAGAAAGAAAACATGAGTGAAAAAGAAGCACTGCCGCGGCAGCGAAGCGCACGTTTTGAGGTTGTTGCCGTAGCATGTTTTTTTTTCTTTCTGGTGTTGAAACAATAAAACGTTTTGTTAGAATGCTATTTGCATCGCATCATCAGCAACTTGAAAACGATAAGCAAAAAGTCGACCTTTCGCCCTTGTAAAAATTTCTGCGGACACCCACTACGGCATTCATCAGAACAAATCTCCGGAATTTTTCAGGCGGCAGCACAAATATTTGTACAAACAGCAACATTCTCTCCATTCATCAGTCGTAAATTACTCTGCTGGTGAAAAGCCTTTTCTTTCCTGTTTTCAAACAGCGAAAGTGCTGTTTAAACGCAAAAAACATTTTGGGGAGCTGAATCTGCAATCAAACCATGCTTGGGATCCTAGCCAATTTTCTGCATGGCGGATAGAATGCTGTAGATAAAATAGTGCAAATACTGCTATCTAATGATACAACAAACATTCGATGTACTATTATTATTGTTACATCGGCCATTCATTCACAAGAGGTGAATGCGAATTCAGCAATCGATAGCAGGGGTGAACCAAACCGGAAAAGGTTAAGAAAGACTGAATTAAATTCCACTCACTGTCAAGCCAACAATGTGTTCTCGCAAACTATCCGCCTTTTTCGCGAAAAAGATCCTATTCTGCTAGATCCATCAAAGACCAAAATGTTTGTTGCTCAGCAATGAGAAGACTTGGGTGATGGAAAGAATATTTCAAGGATCTTTTGAATTAATTCACTCTCAAACCAGCGGACACACACGAGGTGCATTTGGTTGGGGAAAATACCATCACTGCATTTGAAATCCTCCTAGCTGTCCAAATAATGACTGCTGGGAAAGCAGAAGGCTTCGATGAAATCTGACCTGAAATGCTCAAAGCCTTGAATCGAGGACTTTTTTTGGCTAAGTTGGCCTGGTGTTCTGGAAGCACAGCGAAAGACTGGCCAACTGGAATGATCATCCCCATACACAAAAAAGGAAGGCAGGAGCGAATGCACCATCCACCGGAGCATTTCTATCCTTAGTCCACCACAAAGTGTATGCCACGTTCCTTGAAAAAGGATGCCGTTAAGAATTTAAACCAAAGTTGCGTGATACCCAGCGCGGTTTTTGTCTCGGTCACTACAGAGAAATTTTTACTCTCTAAAAATTTTTCCAGATGTCTTGGGAGTATGCCAAAGATCTCTGCACAAATTTTTTCGAACTCAAGAAAGGATACGATCGGGTTTCTGATGAAAAGAGTGTTGTGGCAGTACGGTGTTGACGGCCGCCTGTTACCGGACATCAAGTCACCATATTCCTGCTCAGACCCTGTTTAAGTTTCGACAGAGTTGAACGACAACCGTTCACGGTGGGTGTTGGACACTGGCAAAGGTGTGAGCTGTCACCACTCCCCTTCATTGTCTATATACATTGCATAGACAGCCAGCACGACCGAGTCGACGAGGGTGAAATGTTGGGAGCTGCATAATCAACCGTTTGCTTTTTGCGGACGATTTCGTACTGGTAGTATCTTCTGAAGGGGGCCTTCAACATGCATTCGATAGCTTTTCTGCTGCATGCAACTACCAGTGAGAATAAATAGCCTATCAGAAGACCGAGGTATTTCGTCCCAGCAGTATCCCAACGGCGGTGAACGCTACGAGCGGTATTATACTTCAGCAGGTGGAGACGTTCATGTACCTTGGGGCAGGGTTTCCAGATTGGCCATTTTTACGTGATTTTTTAAGAAATCTGGCCTGGCCCCGTTTCAAGAAATCTGGCCCCGTTTCAAGTGGTTTGCCGAAAAATTTTATTTGGGCTTAGCCCCGTTTTTGGCCTCATTTCAAATTGGTTGGCTTTAAAAAATCCGTTTGGTGCCTTCCGGCTTTTCTGGGCTGAAAATGTTTCCATTGAAGGAAATTATTACTCTTCTATTTTTTTTCTGGCAACTCATTTGCAAAAAATTTGTGATAATGCTATATTCGACGGAGGCCCACGTTCGGATTTGGTAAGATTTGGGGATGCAGATTCACAATACCTTTTTTGCATAATCATGGGAAATGTGCATAGTGTGTTGTAAGAACTCAGTATGCCAAACGCTTGCGGAAAGGTCTGCGTCTACGTGAAAAAAATGTGACAAAGACTTCGAGGAAATGGAAGCGCTTTGATGATTCTGGTCGTAAGTAGAGGAGTGAATGGGAGATGACTTTCGTATGGGTCCAGAAAGCTGTCGATGGATCAGTATGCAAACTATGGCACCATTGTACCTAACGTGTGGAACGTCACAGACCATGAAAAGTCTGAGAAGCATCAGTGATGAGCTCCAGTGCAAGGCCAGACAAAACTTAATCTCAATTTCGAAGATGAAGATTTTTAATGATATTCTTGTAATTTAGATGTTTCTTTGTAACAATGGAACAAAAATACCACAAACGATGTTTGTTTTTTTCTGGCCTTTAAAAATCGGTTTGATCTTTTTCTGGTCTCTTGTCACCCCTGTTATAGACTTTTTATTGAAAATTTTTCCTGGAAACCTTGTCTTGGGGTGTACTATTAACGAGTGACGGATGGTGGTAAAATGACGTTGATGCCCGCATTTGTGAAGCAAACACAGCTCTGTGTCAGCTTTTTCGCTCTGTGGAGAAAACAAGGAACTTTCGAAAACCGCAAAACTTCTTGCTTTTAAATCGGTCTTTGTTCTGATCATCATCTGTGATCATGAATTTTGGGTAATGACTGAAAGAATGCTATCCAAAGTACAAACGTCAGAGATGAGATTTTTATGAAGAGTTCACGGTGCGACACGTCGCGACAAAGTGCGCAACTGAAATTCGTAAAGCCATGACTGTCGAGACACCTCTTTTTCGAATCGAAAGATCCCTTCTGCGATGGTAGTATCATGTGCCCAGAATGTCCAACGAGATTGGTGACGCAAGTCCTCCCGTCTGCACCCCAGAGATGTCACGGGCTCAGATTTTTGTGACACGAACCGACCCTTACCCTTCACAACAAATCGTAACCAAACCCGTACCCGCAACCCCTCCTAAATTTTGCTCCGTACCCAGGCTGGCCCATAAAGTAGGCAGTGTTTATTTTGCCTCATGAGGCAAAAGCACTATTTTGCCATTAAATGTGGACATAAGATAGATTTTGACAAACTGAATTACTATAAGTGAATATCTTTTAAAATTATAAACATTTCACAAATACTCTTTGAACTTGATCTTGCATAGGTAAACGTCATTTGTTTCAAAATTCAGTTTTGTTGCATTTGTGTTGGTTGAAAAGCAGTTTTGTATGCGCCTCTCAATCAATTATACAGTACTGTAAACGCGAACTAAACTATATTGCACTTTTTATGATTCAATTTCAGAGATGCTAGCTTCCTAAGAACTCTGCGCGCACTACAAAGGAACGCTACCACTACCACACCACCGGAGAGCGTACAGTCCACAGGAAAACGAGAACACAACACGCACAGCATACATTAGGTCAGTTGTTCCCAAATGTTTCGCTGAAGGGAGCCCAATCCAGTCTAGCGACTTTGTTAGAGAGCCGCACTAAAGATATTTTAACAAAAGTCGATTGAGATGTTTTGCTTTATTGCAGAACGAAGTCTTGTTGTACAAAATATTAGAGGTGTTATTGACAGACTCCTGAGGGTCTCACAAAGAGTGAGCAGTGGTTGAGAACCACTGCATTAGGCCTGTGTGTTGTTCGCTCACATCACGCCTCACAAAGCTGAGAAAAACTCTTAAGGTCTGGCACAAATTCCACCAGTGGGCAACGCTATTGACAACTTACTTTCTTGAAAACATTTTTCCTCAACATCCGCGTAAGTGCTTCAAAACAGTTAGCGGACCGTAGCGGTACCCACAAAGAATAAAAGTGTTTGGGCGGGTAACCGGCCCATGAAAACCTGCCGTTAACCGCCATTTTAGCGCCCATGCCTTCTCTAGTCTACACCAGGGGTCTCCAAACTTTTTTGTCCAAGGGCCACATAAGGTAATACAGACCATTTCGAGGGCCGGACGTCTTACGCAATGCGATTGTTGTGGAATATGTTATATTCTACCAAATCAACAAATGTTTCGTAAGTATACTGTATATTATTTTTTATCATTGACAAAATGGCTTCGCGGACCGGATGAAATGGCCTTGCGGGCCGGATGAAATGGCTTCGCGGGCAGCATCTGGGCCGCGGGCCGTAGTTTGGAGACCCATGGTCTACACCAACGGCAAAGCGGACCAGAGGTCGTCCAAGGACCAGGTGCAATGACTACATCTCTGGCACTGCTTGGACCCGTATTGGTGTAGAGCCAGCAGAATAATCTAAGATTGTTGTTGACTGATTTATTTCAAGTCCTCCTTGGACGGCTGCCCCCACAACCCTCTCCATAGGAAAACCAGTCACGAAAATAAATGAATGAATGAATGAACGAGAAAATTCAAAATGCGGAAACGTTTTTAGAAACACACACGAGAAACAAACAACAGCACTTGAACTTTTGCAGCCAGTCAAACGTGGAGAAACTTTCAGCATTTTGTGCATCTGGGACTACAAAATCCCATCGCTATCTCGACGATTTTGAGGAAAGGTATTAGATGATTCACGAACATGCAATGAGTTTAAAAACCGTTGCCGGTGATATACTTCTTACAGCAGCAACTAGTGTCATGTCATGTTTCAGAATACACACGAGAAAGGCATTCGCATAAAAATGTAGTTCGATTTTCCTGATTTCATTGCAAAATGCAAATCTGCTACATATCAGCGTGGACAACGTGCTCTTGCCCTAAAAATGTTGGGGCATGTTTGAAATAGCATGAGAAATTGTCCTGTTTTTTGTGCTGTTTTTTTTGTGGGACACATTCCACTGTTTGAGTTAGAAGCAGCAGGTGCATATGAAACGTTCAGTGTTCTCAAAGCGTTATAACAGGATATTAATGACTTCTTTCCTGGGATAAATAAAGCTTTTTCGGTATTTTAACGGACCAGCTGCTCTAGATGCGAAAGTATTTGGTATAAATTTCTTCAGAACATTTCAAGGTTTCTGTTCAAAGCAACACAAAAGCAGAGAAAATGTCGATGAGAAAAATACATCTAACACGAGCTTCGAACCGGAGATAAAAAGTGAAGCGTTGGAAAAAACATCAAGCAAATCATGTAAAAAAACCCGAAGCAAGCGCCAAAAACTTGTTGCCAGAAACGAAACCACCAACAAAAGTTTGCAATCTATACGTTTGGTGGTTTCCAAAAAAACCGAAGAAAATTTGGTCATGGTAAACCAAACCGACCTAGTTTCACTGACTTTTCTTGCGACAGCAAAAGCTGTTAATCATAGGAAACAGCAAACCGCGCCAAAAAAGCGTTGTGCAATATTGCTTTCAAGAAAATACTTATATTTGGCGCTTTACCGACGTTTCTCGCAAGGGCGTTGGAAATAACACAAAAAATGAATCCCAACTTTAAATAAGTCAGCTACCACCGGTAAAGGAAAAAAAACGCTTCCAACTAAGTGCTAAAATGTACTCACTTTGCTCGCAATTGCCTCCCGTGAATGCAGTGGGACAATTACAGCTGTATCCGTTCACAGCATCAACACATGTACCAGTATTCAAACAGGGGTTGGAGTTGCACTCATCGATATCTGAAACATTATGTTTATAAGCAATGATTTGTGAATCCGGAAACAACCAAGCATTCATACTTGCAACCGTTTCATAACTTGAACAAAACTTAATCTTACTTCAAACAGAGGTCATGCTGCAAACAGTAACTCTCTTACTGAGCAGACACATTGTCTTTGCCAAATGGAACCAACGGAAACATTGTCTAGATTGAGAAGAGTGAGAGGAACTTAGCGACCGGGCTTTTGCCATGCTGACGTGATTTTCGATATGGTTATACGAGGTGATTCCTCAATAAAAATTGAACATAATGTGAACACTTATCACGCGAATGACGTGGCAGGCGGACGGTCTTATTTTACACACAAAAAATCAGATGAGAAAACACGACTAGTATTGCCATAAGCGAGACAACCTGTCACGTGAATTCTTTACGTTTGATTCATTAATGCATTGCGGAAAAAAATCAAAACCATCTCAAGTCAGTGCTGGTTGAACAAACCTGAATCCTGTAGGATGTGCGCTGATGTCAGGGTGAAAGTGCAATTGAACAATGAAATGACACAAACGATTACACTGACGGAAACAGTCTCGCACTGCTGAGTGTTTTACGAATAATTCCAGTTGCAATCGCACCGGAGGATGAGAGTCCAGTTAGGTTTCCTATATTTTCGATCTTGCTTGGGTCAATTCCAAACATTGATCTCATTTTCATATGTACATTCATTGTGTTTGTGGGAAATACTGACCAACCGTTGCTAAGAATGAACACGTTTGCTTTGCAAATGTAGTGATAATGTTCTTAGCAAGATCTATCAGATATATAACTACATAATCCTATAGAATTGGCTTGTTTCATGATTTCGTTGGAATCAATATATAAAAAAATTAGTTTTGAACCGACAAAAACATAAATCACCAGGCATTTTGGTTGCATTGTCCAATACGTCCTATTGAAGTGATTCTACGGAAGCAATCTCAGATTTTGCGTTCAATCTAGAGTAGAAAATCAGCTGTTGCAGAGGTAAACTTCTATTCGCACCTGGTTTGATTCAATGTGTGAAAACCTGTGCTTCGAATAACATGCAAATTCTGCACCTGAGATCAATTCAAGCTCAAGCACTATCATACCTTCATATGTAACACTGTCGGGTTCCAAGTGGTAGTTTTTATCTCATAGTCCCAAATGTCGTATCAGAATTCCCTGATTTAACATAATTTTCGTAGTCCCTTACTGCTCACAATGCACCAAACAAAAACACACTCCATTTCACAAAAGCTTGGAAATAGCGAAGTGAAAGTTCTTTCACCTTCTTCTCACCTGTCTGGCATCTATTCCCAGTATAACCAGCAGCAACCTTCAGCTCTGTTGAACTCATTTGTGTCGCTATATTTTTCCTTAGATGGCCAAATGAACATGTTACAAGTAAGCTCTTATACAGGTAAAAATCCACGAACTACCAACCAAGAAAGTAAAACAAATTAGTTTAACTTTTAGCTTAATCACCTGGGAGCATTCACTTTTCTCTTCGTTATCTAAGCACTTCATACTACCCTGCTTTCACTAAGGTATGACAAACTTGCAAGGTTTGAGAATTATTCAACATGGATTTTTTAACACAAAAATGTTGCGATAGAACTTCCAAGCGAATACGATTGGAATTGTACGACAAAAGAACCGAAATTCATTTGCGCGTTATAAGGAATACTTGTTTGTTTTAAGAAACTCATTTGTCTGCTTAACGTTTTAACGAAGTTTGCTACTGTACGTAAAAGACCAAGCGAAGCCCTGTGTTGTCTTCAACTAATTGGATCAAATCGTTGCGAACCAGTAGAAGTATGACCAGAAACCATAGGTCGGGATTATCGTTCGCGATCAAACAGTCATCGTGCTTCGTGCAATAAAGTGCAAGGCTACCTGACAACGCAACGATATCCAAGTGTCTATTTTACTGGGGATTAAGGTCACAGGGCGTTTTTTTAGTTGCCACTTACTCATTCAAATCGAGTCGGTCTGTGGAATGCCAAGTGTTGACAAGTCAACCAACATCAGCACATGTTTGCGGGGAAAAGTCTTTGTGAAAACGCATTTCAATGATGTGTCGGTAGTGGCGATTCCAGCACTTGGGATCAACCCGAGCCTTCGACTACGCTTTATATTGTAGAAAGCGAGCTTGCATGGTTTGCGGGTTTGTGCTACCACCCACTTCACTGATTTAGGTTGTTCAGTTAGTCTATTTCTATTGGGCATTGTCATTGTTCATATAATTTCGTTTCATATTGGCTTTCCGCGCGCTATTTGCAAGTGACGCAAATCAAAAAAATACCGTTCGCAACAACGGCTCTCTCGAATACATTCGTTCGCTCTTTACTCGGGCTCATCCATTGGAGCCCGACCTGCACTCCGCAATTAAAGTATTTTTTCAATTAAATTCATATCAGATTAAATGTTTTTTTTAAGCAATGGGTTTGCATAGAACATCGGATTTGAATACCAATCCAATGGACAGTACACATTTGAGAATAATTTCAAACGAACGATAAACTGTCTGGTAGCTGCGGCTAATATGAAGAGCCTAAGACTTGGAGGATTAACTGGGGTTATTATTGTTCTGTGACGTGCGTTATGTAACAATGGACGAGCTCCCAAGAGAACACTCATTCATTGTTTCGTAGGCAACGTCACGGGGCAACGATAGAGGCAGCCAGAATGATCAAATGGAAATTTCAGTGATACAAGCCCCGAGCGGTTGCATTCACAAAGTGTGTGTTGAATAATGAGCCAAAAGGACGCTAAGTGAACGTATGCAAGTTAGTGGGCTGACACCTGCCTGAATCCCCATGATCAACACTTGCTGAAGCGTCAAGCTCCTTAAATTGCCAAGTGTGACGCTTACGCACGTTTCTAGCACAAATAGTCAAAATTGGTGAGGAAAGGGACTGCACTGAGTCGGAGTCGTTAAAATTTTCTGGGACACCGACTCCTCAGGTTGAAAATCCTTCCGAGTCACAATCCTCGACTTCAACTCCACAAACTGGGGTGTAATCTCATCATCCCAAATATTGTATCAATAGTCCCTGATTTAACAAACTTTTCGTTGCTTCTTTACTGCTACTTAATGCGGCAAACAACAACACACTCCATTTCACCAACGCCCAGAAGTAGCCAAGTTGAATTTCTTTCAATTTTTTCTCACCCGTCTCACAGTTGATCCCAGTATAACCAGCAGCGCAACTGCAAGTATACGTATTCACTCCATCAGTGCAGGTTCCTCCATTTTGACATGGGTCGGAATTACAATCGTCGATATCTGAAAACGTTCAAACATATTTGAGTGTTGATGCACATATAACAGCAGAACAAAAATTCTGCACAAACCATATCATGCCTTACACGTCTCCGACACCAAGTGCCTCAAATCGAGGATGCCATATTTTTTTGATGAGAATTGACCGACAGGAGTCGATAACAAGCTGCACGAGGTTGATCAATTCAAACGAATCAAATGCATGCCGAAAATGCGACTCGCCATTAAAAGTATTTCAGAACAGCAACAAATATTGATTATGTGAGTTTCACTTCTTAATACTGTAGCTGGTTGAACTTCCAAAACAATACATATCCATTCACTTTAAAGTGCTCAGCGTTCTTTCTTCTGAAAATTGCATGGGATTTTAACTTATCGTTTCTTCAGATGAAAAATGCTATATCTAATTCCACATTGAAGCTTTTGCTTGAACAGCCAATTGTTTTCGAACAAATCTAGCTGATGTGGAAAAGGGAAAACATGCTGATTTTCAAGGTCTCTCAATCAGCACTTGCAGAATGTTTGCAGTTTGTCATGAACTTCATGTCAATTTTAGTGGTTTTCCAGCAAATTATTAGACCAGGGTTTCACAAATATTTCTCTGGCCATGTACCCATTCAGCATTTTGAAAGATGAGCATGTACCTCTAAAATCTTTTATGACAAAGAGACTGAACAAAATAATAAAAAAATGTTCACCAATAAGCACGTAAATATTTTTAAAAGTAATATTCATTGATATATGTATGAATATTTCGAAATCAATAATGTTTAAATTCATTTTTCCTTCTGTTGCTAAACTTAATTGCACTCCTTTCGATAGGCAAATGTACCCCTAGGGATACATGTACCCCAGTTTGGGAACCCCTGGATTAGACAATCAAAGTAATTGACGGAAAATGACATATTATTGAGGTTACATAGTACGTACACGTCTATGCGGCAAACTAATTGCTTCCTACACGAGGAACTGTTTGCAGGCCAATGTGTCAGTTATCAGAGAATCACAATATAAGACTGACAGATATACAGAGCATGAAAAAA
>Ga0210059_1002616_pt1 | contig 28323 bp, 19 predicted proteins | sample Ectturendosymbi2_FD_188042 | JGI IMG/M metagenome (GOLD analysis project Ga0210059, IMG submission 188042) | Ecteinascidia turbinata endosymbiont from Florida, USA - Sample 2 (SPAdes) (version 2) | ecosystem: Host-associated > Tunicates > Ascidians > Unclassified | place: Key West, Florida...
TCAAAAAGCATGGCTTATCTTAGGATTCTTGCGCAGGAATATGTACCGTTGGAGCACCATCCATGGTAGGTTTCATAAAAGGCTTTGTATCTCTTGTGGCAAAACGCAATCCTACTATTGTGCGAACGCACTGTTTTTTACACAAGGAAGTGTTAGTTGCAAAGATAGCACAAAATGAACTAAAAGAAGTGTTGAGTGAAGTGATCGAATTAGTGAATTTCATTAAAACTTGTACAGTGAAGTCCAGAATCTTTTAGTTGATATGCAAGGATATGGATTCTCAAGACGTTCGTTTGCTGTTGCAAACTGGAGTAAGATGGCTGTCAAAAGGGAAGGTGCTATCTCGTGTTCATGAACTTCAGAACGAACTTCTAACTTTTTGAGGGACAGAAGGGCATGAGCGGTTTTGTAAATACCTTAGAAGTGATTTGTGGTTGTCTAGATTGGAATATTTAACAGAGATATTTGGGCAGCTCAATAGACTGAAGAGCAGCATGCAAGGCAGAAATGAAGACAATCTTACTTCGACGGATAAATTAATTGCTTTTACGAAAAAAGTTACTTTATGGAAGAGCAGAGTGAAGGCAGGTACTTTAGACATGTTTCCATTAGTACGTAAAACCTGCGTGAAGGAGATGATTCCCGTCATTGTTGAGCATTTGACGTGTTTAGGAAAGAAAGTAGAATAATATTTTCCCTCAATCAGTGTTGACGAATTTGATTGGATTCGTAATCCTTTAGTGAAGTTGAGAGACTCTTCTAACTTTGCAATGTGTGAAGAGAAAGAATCAGCATCCCTCTCCAGCGATCGTGGACTTAGAATGAACAAAGCGGAGCTTACACTGGACGCATTTTGTTTTTCTGTTATGCAAGAGTATCCATCTATTGCTAAGAAAGCCATCAAATTGTTGCTGCAGTTTTCTACATCCTACGTGTGTGAACTTGGGTTTTCTATCCTAAACAATATTAAAAATATAAAACGTGAAAGGCTTCAGAGCGTTGAGAAAGAATTGAGGGTGTACCTCTCACACATCCGACCTAATATTGCAGCAGTAGTACAAAAATCCCAAGCTCATGTTTCACACTAGTTCTTGCACCATTTCAAAGTGGATGTGGAAGCTTCATTTACGTAAGTAAAATTACATTCGTAATTTAACTTTCAAATTGTCACGCGACCACTTGACATGCCGGTAAATTTAGGACTTAGTGTTCTTTATGATCATTTCTCTCTTTTTAACATCACTTAATATTTTTTGTATATAAGAAATGCAAAAATTCTGGATGTATATTGCCATTTGCAAATATTATTTAAAATGAACTTGGGAGCAGGTATTTGATGCGCAAAATGCATTATTAATATTGGGAAATACAGTGATTTTTACAGCAGGGCTGCCGCGAAATTTTTTCGGCCTTGAAAGTGTGCCGCCATGTAAAAAGTTTGGGAACAACTGAGTTAACGCATGAAAAAAGTGATTTGTTAGTCTTTTTCAGAGTTAGCTTTTTCTGTCCAAGTTTGGCTTCCTTTTCGATATTCACCGCCTTTGTTATGATCCTGACCGTGACAAACTAAAATCTATGTGAGAGAATTTAGGAGCTGTGTACATTTCAGACGTAGGTCGCATGCAATTAGACAAGGAAATGCGTGCAACTTAAAATTATTGCCTGCTGAAGACCTCCTGATGTTTATAGTTGAATATGGTGATGAAAGTGTCTTTCCAAATCTCCGAATTGCTTTAAAAATAATGCTGACGATCGCTGATGTAAATAACAGTGGCGGAAGAGGGGCAAATCATCTCCCTTGGCAAGCTAGGTTTAAAAATCAGGGCCCCCAATGAACTTATAGTAAATATTTAGGTTTCAGTGTTCTCTGGCTTAGGCAAGCTCTGTTTTCGCTCTTTTCGGAGTATTTTCTGGGGATTTAGGGTTTCAGTAGATGCATCCACATCCGGAAACGATCACCACCATTTCTCAAGTTTTATGTGACTTTCTGCAAGAGGGCCCCCTAAAGTGGACAGTTTACCCTTTTCAACTAAGCCCCACTGTCTCAAACCTTCAGCTGCGCCACCGATGATGATGGCAATAACTATTTCAAGCGAAGGGAAACTGATTCCTTCACACCTCCTAGTCTCAATGAGTCGGATATAGGTCTATTGTGTGATCTAGCTTTTGATAGTATAGTAAGGGATGAACCAGAGAAAACTGACCGTGAAGAAATCATAGGCAAATGTACTTCGAGAAAGGGACGGAAACTTTTGTTTTAATGAGCATGTTGTTTTATTTCAACAAGAAAAGAGGGATATATTGATGTTTTTGATGGAAATGTGCTTTTCGGACGCAAGTAATACATGTATTCCATTAAATAATTGACACTACCACCCAAATTAAATTTATTTCAAGGGATTATCTTTCAAAGTTGCATTTTGTTGGATGACTTTGTGAGATTTGCGATTTAGGTCAGCCAATCAAATGTGCTCGTAAATTATGCTAACGTTATTACATGAATGTTTTGATATTCTTTGTAACAAAAATGAGTGTACAGCAGAACTGTCTTATGGTCCTTGTGGATAATTTATCATTTTTTGCTGGAAAGTTTAAAGCAAAAATAAACACATATTTTCTGTTTTGGAAAACATTTATTTTCTTAATGATTTATATATCGTAAAAAAATTGACTATGTATCTAATATACAAATTATAGACAGGGCGCACATTTGATCCTTCCATTGGGCACAATTTTGCAAAAATACGCCACTGCTGACGAAACGTGATTTCGCAAACCGACAAAATTCGAAGTGTAGACGCCAAATTCTTGGAGAACCTTCGCAGTGTTCTTAGTGAATCTTCAAAACCGTGTGGATTGCAACATCTTCCTGCCCTAAGAACAAACGCGAAAACGAAGTAGTTCGCAAATTTAGGCAACATGTTTCATACACGCCAACGAACCCTGGGAATATGAGGAATCTAAGCCTTGCCGCTTGGATCAATCCTTGGTAGATTTTTTGCGAAATATGAAAGTACTTTTGAAAGTACTGTCTTGCAACTTCATCGTTTCTCTTCACTTTTCACAGTGTAAAGTCATGTGAAATTACAAGATAGACATGCAATAAAATTTTGCTAACTGAAATTCACGCTGAAAAGAAAAAGAAACACAAATGCGGTGTCGAAGTTAATAAACGCGGGAATCTCAAACTATCTGTAGTAACAAATGCGTTTCTTGGAGGAATATTACAGGGGTAAATGTCGTAACCGCAAATCTAACAGCCGTGGCAGTCATGTCCTGTTAAACTCCTATCTCAAACGGTGTGTTGCGTTTTAACTTTTACAAAGTGACTGCAAATCTACCAGTAATCTCTTCAATGTCTGAAGCAAACTGCTAATTTAAAAGCTTTATCAATGAAATGCATTTAATACCGGGACGTATTAGGACACAACCGGCATAGCAACAATTGCACGCAACTAATTACGAATCAACCTCAGGGGATATCCATGCAAACCCTTTTGCGCAACTGGAATGGTAGTTAACGGAAGCGCTTAATGTTCTGACACTTTAGTTAGGAAGTTGGGCTGCTTTCAATCTATTTATTATGAGAAAACAATATAGTGAATGGAGAAAATATAATCCATTAGGACAAACACAATCGGTTCTTCAGTGCTGTGCAAGTTCAAGATCACTTGCGTGAATTACGCATTTTTGCAATTTCACTCATATTTTACTTAATTTGTTGAAATTAAACACCAATTTTTCTATGAAACTTGAAAAAATATAACATGAACAAACAATCAACAGAGTTTTGCAAAGTAATTAGTATTTTTTGTTTCCACGATAGCCCCTCAAAAGCGCTTCAACTCATTTAAGGCATGTTCCACCAAAGCCCCCCGTGGTGACGGGACTGGGTCCCCATCATGCATGAAAATGTTGCGTTGATGAAGAGACATAAGTAATTGTAACATTTCCTTTGAAACGCTGATACATTTTACTTATTTATGGTCACACCAAGCGCCAAAATATTGATAACCGCAGTACCAAAAGCTGACATAGCCCTCCAAACTATCCGAATCAAGGGTGTTTTACTGTGAGAACAAAGAATTTCTTGAGGAGCCGTTTTCCACAAGACCCCCAAAAATGTTGCATGCGGACAGAAAATTGTTACACTGAAAATTGATCAGCAAATATCACCTTGCACCAATCCTCTTAATGTCCAGCTACGGTGAGCGTTGATAAAGCTGAGATGCTTCTTTATGATTAGGGGCATAACCAAAGGTTTTCGGACTTGTTTGCACGTTTTTAGGGCAAAAGTCACTTTTAATTGACGTCAAAACAGTTGAATGACTAATATTCACACCAAACTATAGAAATTCCCTTCGAATGTTTTTGCTACAGATAACAGAGATAGCGGTCCAATCGTTTGGACATGCGCATCCCTATTACTGGGATTTGAGTGTCTTCCACTTCTATTGCAATTTGCATAAATACCATACTTTTCAAATATTAGCTGAAGACTGATGTGCAGACATTTTGCTGATGCCTATAACCTGAAGGTTGTTAGTCCCTTTGTACACCATTCTTCATTTAATACGTTCATGTGAGCTTATTTTTTGGTCTGAATAGAGTGAAATTTGCTACGTTTTTGGGGGGTTAATAACTTAATACCAGCTGGTTCCAAGCGTCTGAAAAAGATTGGCTTAGGAACGCTTTACCAAGTGTAAACAATAGGATTTGCTTTGATGCACTGCAATCTGGTACGTCACAAACTCGTTTTTACAGTATGCAATAAATTATTTTTATTTATGCCAATTTATTGACAGGGTTCGCAATCTTTTGCACAGCACTGCATCGTTATTTACACATTGCCCATTTTTGCAACAATCTAATTGGCTTCGATTGGTGACCAATCAACCGGTTTTCAATTAAGGCTATAAAAACACATCGCCACTGTGCTGAGAAATGGGTGTTATTTCCTGACGTTGCTAGTTTCAACGATTTATGGTGTTTACACATTTCAGTAGTTTCGACAACCTTCTCTGTATTGATAACCGCCTCGAAAAAATTGAAGAAAGGTTGTTGAAAATGATGAAGTGCAATACATTCTTCTCATTTATGCGCTATTTTGGTTGTTTTGCCAAGTATAATGATTGCCCTTTATCGTATAAGAAATATAGGCTGGTCAATTGTCCAGGTTGGTTCAGTTTCTGTATCAACATTTTTACATTCATCAAATAATAGTGCGGAAAAAGTGAAACGACACAAGCTACGTTCGTGGCTCGCATTATTTCAGCCATAACACACCAGCCGATATCACCAGAGAGCTAATCGAAGCATCAAAGCTGCAGAAAGTTTTGCACCTTCGATTTCAAAAATTGGGTACGTTTGTACTTGGAAATCACAGGGGCAGTTGACTCCACGAGATGGCTCAAATGACGACAAGGGGATATTTAAAAAAGGAGCCAAATAACACGTTCTTTATAGATAAAATAGGCGTTAGTCCGCTTCTAATGAGTCCTTAAGTGATGAGTTGCCAGGCAATTGGCCTCACCACGAATTTTGAAAACATTTTGAAAACGCTAACAACTCTCTTAATTGTTAGGTGAAAGAACAAGTTACACTCTTTTTGCTGGTTTCAGCCCTGTCGAAATGCACGTGTCATCGCCAAACGCTGTGAAGACCAGTTGCTCAGAATTTCAAATGAGTTTGTACTCGTTTCTTGGCACGTGGCAACAATATTCAGAATTTTTATTCGCTTCTGGTTAGAACCAATTCTGCAATCAAACTTTGATGTGCGCATCACAGCAAACCTTTTTATTTGCCAGTAATTCGAGCGGTTTTTGCAAATGCTGCGATCATCCTTCGATTTTGCTCACGTTCACAATAAAAACAACATACGTTTTCCTTATTCTTAAGAAAATTACAAAGCAATAATTTCTGTATTGCTGTATTGCTTTGTTTCTGTGACGCAACGCCATGAGGTGATTACTGTAGAGAAAGAAATCCATGAATTCCAAATCAGCCTTCGACTGCACCGATCTAATGTTATCAAATGCCACACCAAGGATCACACCAATCAAGTTTCCGATAGTTTTCCTCATTTCTAGCACGTGGCGTCCATCTTACGTTATGCTACGTAAAGTAGATAACACCTAGCCTTGTGGAGCCATTGGTGGACCTTTCCTGCTGGGGACTATGCTAGAAAACTCTTGAGACAGTTTTTGGACAGTTATCATCATTATCTGAAATCGGGATGGTTAAAAGGCATTTCAATTTTTTCGTACTGCGCAGATAGTTTTTCAAATATTTTCCTTGTGGCTTCCATGGCTCCCTGCAAATATCTCTTGGAAAGGTTTATCTTGGAATAGAAAATATTGTGCTTGCATGGAATTATCCAGTCACTCTACATTAGCATATGCAGACCAATCGTAACAGTAGTGTAACGGAGATGGACGTTTTTAGATGAAGTCGGATTCCTAAGAATACTATAGGAGTCCGGTTCGTTTGTTTTATTATCCGACTCCGACTCCGGAAATGCACAGAATGAATTTATTTGATTAGTAACTATTCTTTACCGAAAGTAGATTAATTCAAAGCTTTTCTCGTGTATTTAGTGACCATATAAAAACGCTTATGTCTAACACTGTTTTAGCTTGCTCAATTGCCAGTGATGACGTTTGGCAGTGAATTTTTCACGTTGAATTGAGGGATCGGTATCGAAATATTTTGAAAGGGTCGGGTCGAAATATTTTGGTAGCTAGAAGTCGGAGTGGGAAATTTTACCTGCGACTCCACGACCCTCGTTGCAATGAAACTCTTTCAGGCAATCATTGCGTAAACATTCGAACAGATAAATTTGTAGAAACAACAGTGAACAATGACAAGCTGCCAAACGATATCAAATGTCGTCATCGTCCCGTCGCACATGGACGATCAAACAAAATCACTTGAACGACGGAGATGAATCTTTTCGAATAGGCGTAGTAGGTTGAGCAATACCAGGTTTGTGAATTTTGGTTTGGTCAATCAATCTCAGCCCTGATGCGTAAGAGTCTAACGCATACCTAAAGGTTAGATGTTGCGGTTAGAACTTCCAAAGGTCTAACGGTAGGACATTTCAAAATGAAGCAATTGCTCTGCGTAATGCTACTGATATTGTTGTTTTCTACCTGAAAGCCTGGAAACGATTGATCTTATTGTTTCTACCTTTCTACCTTTTCTACCTGAAAGCCTCGAAGGAAACTTCTGCAGCAATTTTGTTTTCAAGCTCATACTTTCAGATCTTCATTCGTATCACCACTTCGTGTTAATTGAAAGGATTCGACACAAAATGTTCTTGTTCATAATAAAAGATATGTTAACTTTATTAGCCATAGCAAATTTCACATCTGAATCTTGTCGAAATCATTTGAAAACCATTAAGATCCAAAGTCACTAAAGGCACTCTGTCGATTTGCGAGTGCTTAACCGGAAGCTATATTGCAGTTCCAACGACACGCCAACGAAGTGCTTTTGCACTTGAGATAGAGTAATGAATGAACCGTTCTGAAACAAAGATTATTGAGTTTCAGAACGATTTTTAAGTAGCAAATAAACGAATGGTGCTATAGTTTAAGAGATTTAATACGTTTTCGAAGATAAATTTTGATTTTTTTCCGGAAGTATGCACAGCGGTATTTGGGAATGACTGATTCACTGACGACTTGAATATAATTTACTTTTATTGTCAGCTCGGTCAACCATGTGACAACTCTAAAGATTTTATGTGTCCATTGATTGCACGCTTTCTCTTATACTGTAATAACTGCTGCAGCTTTCTTTTCCACACGACATTTTTTTCAAGAAAAAATCCGATGTTCGATTTTGGTAGCATCGGTGTCTTTTTTTCAACTTTTAGTGTGTGCATTGTGCACAACACATACGGTTTTGTGTATTTCGAACTTCGCCAATTTCAATATCTATGAACCAGAGCTGTAATTATCATTGCAAAAAAAATCCTAGTTTCCCTTTGCTTTCGAAGCGCATGAGCTTCAAGTTATAAAAGTATGAAAATTACGGCTACTGCAAACCACGAGATGCATCCACAATTTGTAGAAATAACCTATCCGCAGTACACCTCCTAGAGATGTTGCTAGTCAAAAATGAGATGAAAAAACATCACTTGTCCCACCTTACACTGTTTCAAAGCACTGCCATCATTTGCTCGTGTTGACCAAACTTTGCATAACTACTGGCCACCAATGCCCATAAAAATTTTGTGTGTTTCTGAATAAACCAATATTTGTTTCAAAGGTTGAAAGCATGCTGGTCAATTAAAAATCGAACTAACGTTAAACACTGATCATCTGATATTAGAGCAACATGACACAACCCGTTCAAGATTATTCATCTGCAACATCAACATCAGTGGAAATCTATACAAACCGTTTTGAACAACTGGAATGGATTTTTGCAGAAACGTTTAACGTTCCGGCAACAATTCTTGTAAGTTGGGTTGCTCTCAGTCTAATTGCGTACGGGCAGCACACCGACAAGTGGCGAAAAGAAAATCGATTGAATCCAACACAAATCGATGCTGGAATTGTTTACACATTGGCTGTTTTTACAACAATCTGTGGTTTTATTCGATTGGCAACAAATCAAGTTGTTTTCAATTTTGGCTACACTGACAAATCATCATTACGGTGTGAAGTGGGTACGGCCATTTCATTGGTTTTCTACTTCCTATCAACTGATGGATCTTACATGTTCCTCTGGTTTCGACAACGTTCTTTGTATCGACATCCTTCTATGGAAGAACTGAACAAACGTTGGATGAAAAGGCTTGCTTTTATTACATTTATCTTGATTTTGCTCAACCCAGTGTTCCTTCTCGCATGTACATTGGCTACCGGGCGTTTTATCCCTACAGGCCAAGGATGTATCAAGAGTGCAGGCGATCATCGATTGCCTTTGTGGCCTTATTACGTGATTATTTCTTTTGACACATTTGCTCAAGTCTCTATATTGTTTCTGCTTCTATATCCGCTTTTTGTAAACATATCATGTAGCAATGCAGATAGAGTAATGAAAATTGTGAAACGATCAGCAATTTTCGCTGGAATTTGTGTTTCGAGCGATGCAATAGCAATGGCGATTGCAATTATGGTCGCTTCGGATAAAACTTTATTGATAACCGTCTTAACTGTGTACGACATAAATATGATAGTCAACATTGCCAGCGTTTTCTTCTCTTTCGGATCCTGGAAAAAAATTTTTGTAGCTCCGTTTGTTTCATGCTTGCCCTCAAAAACGAATGATCACTCTGAACAAACAAAAGTGTATACAACAAGCGTGACATCTTGTGCACATGCTGTTTAGTCGTTGGCGGAAACACGGCCTGTGGGATGTATGATCGCAATGATTTTCAATGAAAAAATTCATTGCACTCGCAATTTTGAAGTGATTTCAGTCGTAATTGTTATTTCACTTTATTAGTTACCTACTTTGTTCAACCTTGCGGATGTGCTGCACATCAGTGCATTTGTTTTATTAATATGAATTATTATTCAATGACCATGATGAAAATGTACATATTTTTGTAAGTTTGTTCGATTGGATTCCGAAAAACGCATGTAACACTGTATGCATAAACGTCTTTTTATTAATACAGTCTTTTGAGCCGTTTTTGGTTGTTAAAATTACACCCTAATATTTTGCAATGACACCCTAAATTTTGGAAGCCAAGATGTAGTTTTATCGTGTGTTAAAATAAAACGATTTGAGGAAAGCACACTTCCTGCACTACACAAGATGTTGCATGTAAAGACGTTTTGCATAAGGACATGCTAATGGCAGGAACGGATTTTTTTCCAAAATTTGCAAAATCTTCAATACTGTTTCCATTCCACACCATGCCCTGTTCTGTCTTAACCCTGCGCGACAGTCATTGCACCGCACCGTGTTTCCGAAACAAAAACTCCTAACATACTTGCAGATGAACTTATTAGTATGGTAGTCCAGAACTACACGTGCTGATGATTTTTGCGCAGTACGCATGCAGCTGCTAACGTTATATCTGTTATAGTTCATTTGTTTCACTACAGGATCGCGACCAGGGGGCCAACTGGGTTTTTTGCTCTCCCCAACATTTTCAAAGACGTTTTGAAAACACCAAAAACTCGTAGTTGTTAAGTAAAGCAACAAGTTGCAATCATTTTTGCCTTCGCAAATATCAGCTGGTTGAGACCCTGTTTTGCTATATCTCAGACACCCAAGGCCTTACCGCTATCAGCAGTCATTGTCTCACTGTATTACCTGCTAGGATTGGCTGCGTTCAACAGTCACATGCGGAGAAACGAAATAACTGTTCTAACTTGAAGTGAACATTTGAAACTTGTTGCCATGCCATTGTCGCACAATGAAGACTACCAGTGGAATAATCCTCTCGCAAGTTTTCCAACCGGCCTCTGCAGGCAAAGGAGCGGACATGAGTGAACTGTAAACTCACCACTGCACGAAACCAGAACAATGAACCTGAGTCTCTTGCATTGTGTGTGTCATTGGGGAAAATAAACTGCCATTGCAAGAAATAAATCAATCAATCGGAAATGAACTCCTGACGTCAGGTTTTCTAGATTGATTCTTGGTTCCAAATCCCAGGGAATGGGCAAAGGCCCGTCCCCCCCTCGGACGCACATGTTTTGGACGCACCACGAGTTCAAAATTATTTGCTTGAGTTATGTGTAAAAGAATACTATACTAGTCATTCTTTTCGCATTTACATGTTCAGCAAAAATGTTGACCTCAAAAATAATAACAGAGATTATAGAAAACCACTCTCATTTTTCCGTGTGCGCAAAGAGCTGCAATAAATTTGTTTCAAGTCGATCTTGATAAATCGTGAAATTAATCATGATACTGTTATGTACGGGCAGCTGTGGCCCCGTTTCCCCTTTTCAGAAGTTAGGGGGGAAGTGCCCTTGCCATGCATCCCCGTTCCGGCATTCCTGGGAGTTGCACAAATGAAAGTTAATTATCAGCAAATAATGTAGCATCCAAAAAGGAAGCATGAATGACGTCATCAATGTGAATAAGGAAAAGTCAAGGCGCGGGGACACTACTTTGAGGGACCCCAAAAGATATCCTTTTATATGAAGATTTAAAAGCCCCTATTTTGGTGTACTTCATCCCATCATGCAAATAATTTGTGAATAGTTTATGCGAAACACCTCTGATAACATAGTAGTGAGAGTGTATACCAAGTAGAATTTCATGCTCACAGCCGTCAATACCTCTGAAAGTTTAAAAATAAGGAACAGGTTTCAATTTATTGTCAAAGTTTTCTGCAGTTCCTCATAAATAGTTGTAATGGTAAAATCAGTTGAGTGACTTTTTCTCGAACCGTATGGTCTTTCATCAATCAGATTTGATGTTCCGTTTCAGTTGCGAAAATTGTTAATACATTTTGTATTCACCAAACAACGGTTTTTGGTACCTGCAAATTATATCTGTACTTTCCTGCAATATTTTTGTTTGACCAAAATGGTAAATGGTTTCCGATTTGCACGTTGCTGCCAACTTTGATCGCAAACAAGTTTAAATTACTGTATGTATTTTTGACGACAACAAATGTATCAGCAAGCTGTACTGGTCATTAGGAATAGTTGAATGTGCAGAAGAAAGATTTGTGAAGGTGTTCGTTTGTTTCTCAAGTTTGTATTTTTATGAAAAACTGAACATTTTTTCCTACTCAAGTAACCTTCCGACACAAACACCGTTGTTGTCCCTTCCTAAAAGGGCACTTTTTGTTTGCCTACACTGGACTGACTGACAGGCTTAGACGCGGGCGGGGTTTTTGTACAACTTAGCAAGTCTTCTCAAGCTCATCCGTTAAAGAAAAAAACAGCGTGTTCACTTTGGAAAAATTGTTATGCGATAAAGAAAACAGTACTTTTCCAAACGAAAATGTGGAATGCTCTTAACAAATGAACGAAAAATTAAAGAAAAATCCAAAAATTCCGCGAGAAGACGTCATTGGTGGTCGGTTGAAAGTTTAAATCGAACCTCATTTCAAAATGGCGGTTCTACCTGCAATAAAAGTAAAATAGGTTGAGACATGAAATTTTTTCTATTTTCATTTTATTTTTGCAATTTTCAGCCACATAAATCAACCTTGGACAAAATGGGCAAATGTTTTACGACGATCATGCACATAAGGTGAACGTGCCCAAATTGGGTAAATGGTTTACGACAATTTTGGACAATCAGTTTGATCCCGGCACTGCTATTAGCTTTCATGTCTCACATACGGCACTCGACAAAGCACTTTGACACACAGCGCATGCAGAATATCATCATTTACATTTTTTTAACACTCCAGTGTGGTTTACAAACAGAATGCAAATTGTACGCAAACGCTTACCTGCCAGCAATCTTTGCAAAAAAACTGAAAGTGATCAATGCAAAGAGGTGCTCGCATTGTTGGCAAGTGAACCTCGTTTTGTTCCATTTTGATGGTTGTCAGGTCCCGCAGCGTTGTCTGATCACCAACAGTTTATTGCACTCTGACGGTTCCGATGAGGTCAGCCCAGGAAACCTTGTGCGGATGATTGATCGCAGCGCGAGAGGCAGATTCTGGAGGACAAGGCACCTATGTGCCAAAAGCCTGATCATATTGAGAGCCAGATGCTTTTGAAATAACCGTCGGCTCAAAATGTTTTGCGGTTGATGTCATTTGCATAGAATGTACACATTCACACAGGATGAATTCAATAGCTTATTCAAATCTATGTGAAATCAATTAGAACAAGGATTGATGATGCGTGATTTTACGTGAAATCGGTTTCCTATTAAAAATTTGCTGATCGATTCCTTGCCTACACCCATCGTGGAGAGTACCTGCTTGACGACAGTGAAAATGTCGAACGATATAAAACGAAAAGTCATACAAGTCAAAACTGAAAAGACTCAAGCGATATTTACATGGTCAAGAATTTGTACAAAGATTTGTTCGCGGAGTGCGTGGTGTTATTTCTGTAGTGTTGTGTACTATTTATGAAGTATAGTTTTGGGTACATTGTATGTGTCCTATGTATGTATATGCGCTAGAAGTGTTGTTAGGAGTGTATTATATGTAATATGGGCGCGAGATAGTCAAAAGTTATGAAATCAGTGGGAAGCTGTACTACAAAATTAAAGAAAGATTGCAATTATCAAAAACGACATTATAAGTTAACTACAGTCAAAAAGAGAAACACAAAGGGGAGATTTATCGAATGAATACTGAAATTAGCGAGTTGCCGCAGCACTCCTTGGGCAAGAGCGTTCACCTCAATCGCCCTGGCAAGAAGCACAATTCAGGCTTAGGCCTGCCGCCAATTGCCGTCGCCAAAATTAACAAAAAAAAATTAGCGAGTTAATGTTAAAAGGAGAGTGCCCTTAAGTGTTAAAGACATTCTTTGCACATCTGGAGCGGCAATACAAAGCATCGCAATGTTACAACGCCAGACAGCAGAATAACTCAAGGCAAGCCAGCAGCGCAGCGATGCGGCGCTACTGTTTCCGAAAAAGAGTGGAATTAACGTGCGCGAACTTTGCAGTCGCGTTGATGAATGGCTGAAACAGGACAACGAAAGTTGCAGCGGTGACAGTGAAGCAACAGAACAAGGGCACGAGTTCAAACCCACTGTTGAGCATGCCAAACAAGAAGTTGTAGACGTTCAAAAATACATTTAAAGGATGCACTTATGTTTTCCAGACATGGAGTTTGTAAATCTATTAAAAATATGGCGAGACTTGCAGAGCAATGTGCGACTTAAGCGACAAGACCTATCAGACAGAAATGGCTGGGGAAAGCCCTTGAAAAAGTTATCACAACAAGACCGTGCCAAAATACTGCTATATTAGGCAGGATTTAAGCAACATAAGCAAAAAGTTTTCACTTCCAAAGAGGAATGGTCAGAGGAAAGCGCTTATATTATTGTGGTGTCATGCAAACGTGGAAGTATTCACAAAAACGTGATGCAAGCGGAAGTAAAAGAGGCTTTAAGAGACTATCAACACCAATGGGCAACTGACCCAGCAATTTTTTGGCCCTTGTCCACTACATTGTTGCAGCAGAGAGTATCTAAAAGAAACTAGGCCACAATAAAATGTGTCCTCGCGGCCAGGAAATAAACGCTCCATATCCCCCTAGGGCCCCTGTTGTGAAACTCTGCCCGGTTGAGAGGTTTCAATTACTGTGCATTCATTTTCATGATCCAATTAGTTTTGCGTTTCCTCGCTCAGTAAGTGATTTTCCGTTTCGGGCTGTGCTCAGTGCAAACATTCAGTCTGTGCGCTGTGGTTTGTCAGTTGCGGAAGATTATTGGGATTGCTAAGACCAGAAAAAACACAATAGCGCTTCATGGTTGGCATCAGGAATAGCAGCATTTGATGTAAAACACGTGCAAAAATTGTGTGATCATTTGTGCTCAGTGCAAAATTTGTTTTTCGTTTCAGCAGCACCAGCAGTGTGATGCGGACCGTGTTATCTCGTTTCGTTTTCAAAGTTGAATTTCATAAACTGTAGGTGTTAGAAACGCTGTTCTCATCTGACACCAGACGCATCTGATTATCGAAGAATTTCTTGTGTTTCTAACTGATGCGCTGAAAATTCTGTAGACGGATGGGATAACAACCAAACCAAATATACGCGACAGGAAGGTTGAAGCAGCGCTGTCGCGTCTTCAGAAATATTTTGTGTCGTTCCCTCTAAATGGAAAACTCGATGAAAGCAGCTCAGTCGCTTTTTGTTGACAGTAGTTGAGTCAGAAAATTTCTGTGGGTTGAGGCGAACTTTCAACAAAGCTTTTTGATCTTCTTCTTAATTCAACATGTCACCAGATCCAAGAGGAAAGATATATCACAGAACTGTAGAATTTTTACTTTTTGACTGCCTTTGTTAGCAGACTCATCTCAGGTTACTAGGCTTTATATTTTTTGTCTGAAAGCAAAGGAGCCTTTACTCTACCTGAGAAGAACGTTGAACAGAAACGCCACCGGAGTACCTGTGTTTTTTCGCTGTAGTTTTTCAGCGTCCGGTCAGGCCATACACTGCAGTTGTTTAGAAAATAATTTAAAGAGAATGTGATGTTGTCAATACGAGTGCACAAAGAAAATTCAAAATATCGGACCAAAACCGTCTTAATAAATTTCATTAGGAGGGTTTAGGTTTGCTCAGGAGGCTTGCCCTTTAAAATTTGATCAAAACGCCTCTGATTTGAAGTGTTTCATTATTCATATTTGGGGTAATTTGCCGCTCTGCTTGGGGTCTAAGCCCACCAAAGCCGTCCCCCGTGTCGACGGGACTACATTAGAGTACTTGCAGAACGTCCTTTGAATATATTTCAGCATTTCATAAATACGAAGTATTGTCATTGTGAACATTGGCGGAAACGTAACGCAGAGAAAATATTTTTTCTGTACATTCCTGCTAATGGAAAATCAATGATGAACTTGATACGTGCATTTGTTGCACAAACTTTAGTTCCGTCGTAAATCTTTCTCAGGTATTTGGTGTGGGAAACAAGGTTTCATTTCTTTGCTTTGAAACAGCACAGCAAGTTTGGCAATACACCATTTGACATCTTTCAATGAAAATTAACCTAAAATCGGAAACACGTTGAACAAAGAATCTTTCAGAGGGAGAGACGATGTTTGCAAAATGTTCAGTGAAGACCAGTCCCATGAATAAATTCAGGTCGTGTATTTGCACAAGAAACAACCAAGAAAGAGCTGGTGTTTCTTGATTCAGTTGGGCATGGCTTGCTTACGCGCCTGTCTGGCTTTTTATTTCAGCTGACTGTCTTTGAAGATCTTTTCTTGTTGTTCTCTTAAATCGGTCTTGAAATACATTGGATTCACTTGTTTGTTAGTTTTATGTCCTGCAGGAGGGTGGGATAGTGCCTGTCTGTTCCTTTTTATGGCGATTACTTCACATAAAAAAATACTGAGATTGGTTTGGTTAAGATGAAGTGTTTCAATCTTGCCTAGTAAGTTATAATTCAGTGGTTTCTGAAAGTTGGAATTTACCTGCGAGTCTACAACTTCTTGCACTGCTAGACACTTAATGTAATAGCCTAAACACTTAGTACGAAAATTGTTTCTCGAAGATGTTGAATTGTGATTGCGCATGCGAGGGAAATTCCTGGTGAAAAAGTGCTTCGGCACCTTGGGAGATCACATTGTTCAAAATGGTTGCAAAGTGCATTTGCATGATTATCTTATTGGGGTTTGCTTCGTATGGAAGTACATTTGTTACTCCTACCATTACTGGCAAGTGAATGTTCAGTTTGAACTGTTGCTTTGTTGCTTGCACAAAGTGAAATTTCTGGTTGTCAGCCTATTTCAAGACAAGGAAAGGAACTTCAGTTGAAAAAAGCGGTACAACTTGTGTTATTTCTTTGTTGCAGTCTCACACAGCTTGATCTGGTAGTTGTATCAAAGCACTAATTTTCCAAAAACGTTTCAAATGCGTCTCTGCACAGAGAACAATGTTTCTTCAATTGACAATTACTGTTTCATCCTCAGAAAAAATTTTAAATCATTAATTGTCAATTAAAAAACATTATGTTCCTGCACTCCATTGTTACGCCTCTGTGTTCTACAGGCCACACGATGGGGTATCTTCATTCAGCACTTACGAGGAGATGTAAGGAACAAGGACTCTGTGTGTTGTCGTTCTAATGAACAAATAAAGTTCTTGGAGTAAGGGTGAAGGCAAGATGTCAGTTCAGGACAGACAGTTTCAGCGTATACTCAAGTGACAAAAATTGTTATTCCTGCTCAGGTAACCATGGCTCAATTTGGACAAACCGTTCTTCAAACCAATTTTAAAAGGTGCTAACGTTCGAGTAGAATGCTGCTTCTTTCAGTGGCTACATTTTTAGACGCTCTTTCGGGCAGTCCTATCGAATTCTGCAAAAGGTTTGTATTATGCGATGGGGAACAAAAAAAAATAAATAAATAAAATCATTTTATTTGTTCATGAAAGCTTTACTCGTATAATTTATGTCTACCTGGGTTCAACAAGCTCAGCGACTATGCCACCACTTCTCTCTCTCGCCATTCAAACAATTTCTGCACATCTCTGAACAACACACATGAACTCAGTACAATACCAGCCCATGTTGTCCTTCAGTTATTTGCACAATGAACTTTTATTTCACAACCACAAGCTACACACGAAAAACAATACAACACTGCACTGAACAATCATCAGCGCTTTATGTACCCCTAATAGTTTTGGACACTAACCAGGTCATCCCAACTTCCTCCTGAAAATGACAAAGAAAATCAGCGAAATGATTATCCTAAAACCTGTTTTGCAGAGAGTTGCCCTTTCCTCAAAGCAGTCACGGATCACTTGTTGCCGCACCCCCTTCGTACCCAAGGACCTCGCTCCAGTACGGGCCTATTTAAGCTTATCGTCGAATCTCGATAACCTTATACTTTTCACGCGTCTCAAACACGGGTTTGTTTCTATTGTCTTTATTATTTTTTGACAACCGCTAGTTTCAATAGTTTCAATATTTTTACATATATTTTATGCTTTCTTCACAAATCTTTTAATTTTGTTCAGCATTATGATTCTCGAACAAAATATTCGTAATTTTGTAGATTACGTGGTTTTCGTCGTTTTACATTTCTACATACATCGTCACATGCATGACATCACTGTACACATTTGCGCCTTACGTATTGTCTCATTGCACACAATTGAACATTGTACCATCGGTATTCCTCTTTTGCTTTTATTTCCTGTCGCACATTTCACGCCTTGCACTATCGATGATGTACTTTATGTTTAACATCATGTTACACTTTTGCACATTACATCAGAAATACACATTAGTCACACTCGCAAACATTCATAAATTAGCCATTGTGGAATGGTGTCACTTGTGTTCTTTTCCCAATTCGTCATATTTAATTAGGCAACGCACAATGTTTCTATCACACGTGAGTTCACGCATTCAAATGGCCCATTCGCGCATATTGATTAAAAGGTGCTATGAAATCTAAATGGTTGAGAAATACTGCAAAGGGGTTGAACATGAAGGTTGTCCTGTGCGTATTCAACAAAGCAGAAAAGTAATTTCTCACGATTTTCATGGCGTGATTTTTAACTCCTGATTTGCTGACTACTGAAATCAAGTGACTGACTTTACAAACTCGTTGACAAGTTTCAGCTCAAATCGCACTTATTTGTGAAAGACTTTTCCTTATCACAAGTGCTGCAACATGAGGAGCATAAATTCACTATCAGGACATTCAACAGCAGATTTGCATGCGGAAATTACGTGAATGTGCACCAACCGCTGGAATGAATGATGAGTTCCTTCCGGGTTCCAACAGTAACAATTGACAAATGAGACCCAAGCAAGAAAACCCCAAAACGGACCTCACACATCACTTTATCACGTTGTTTTTCTGGTGAAAGTTCACCACCTGTGCTTTATATATAAAAAGCTTGAATATATTTAAAATTTCTCTTTGCCATGTAAAAAGGGAATTAGTTGATGCATGTCTTGTTCAAGAAACACTCTTTGAAGTCAAGATGTCTTCTAGACGCAGGGAAGCTGAGAGGTAGTTGAACACTTTCAGATCTTGTATGTTCTCTTCAACACAGCTTTTCATTTTAAATCTTATATTTTCACTTGCAATATAGCCATTTACAATTGATTCACCATTCTGTTTAAGATGCCGTCCTGATTATATTTTTGTATAGATTCTTCCAAGGTTAAATATCAGTATATGTTGACGAAACGACGAGTTGTAGAAATTGGTTGTATATCCATAACTATTCTCATTTCCAGCAGCTCTGCAAAGCAGATTAACATGCCTCATTTTGGTGCCATTTTATTAAATGCAACAAGTTCAAAGAAATGTTGAACACCGTTTTCACCATTGACAGGGAAAAATTTGCGTTGATGAACAACGACCTGCAGCTTTTTCAGCGAACATATTTCAAGCAACACCGTTCGAACTTTCTCGAACAAAATCATGTCGCTATTGTGACGCTGCGTCACAATTAGTAATAATTTATTGTATTTTGTTGATATTTCGTTCGTAAAAGTAATGCAAGTATTTACTGTAAACCAATCCGTGCAACATGAACACTGTGATGTTGTTTCTAATTGCTAGAACTGCTGTGAACACAGCGAATACTTCGTGACAACAACATATCGCAATTGACAAATGATCTGTAAAGTAAAAATTCCGGAGAAAACACGAGAATCGCATGTTCGCATCGCCTGAAAACCACCTCCTTTTTGTGCACTCTTCTAAAAACGATGACTTCGAATAAAGAACTCTCTGCTGTTAGTGAATGTTGGAAACTTCACGCTGTTTATTCTGGCACCAGTATGATTTTTCAACTGGGAAGTGATCAAAGCAGAAATTTCCGATTGCTGGTAATATTTCACGAAGCCACTAGGCCTTGTGCTAATTGCATTGTGATGTTCATTGGCTGAATTGTCAAGATAACAATTTCAATTTGTGTGAATAGAAAGTTCATTAGAATGAATCTGACGACAAAAAGGAAACACCCAGACTTTACAGTATATGGAACATTTTGTTTAAATTTCTATATTCAGGCCCTAGTCCCAGGGGCCTGCAACATCGCAATGCAAGTGTCATCGCCAAATGTTGCAACGACCTGATGTGTGGAATGTCAAATGAGTTCCTACTCGTAGCAAGAACGGAATGCGCTATTTCCAATGATTTTTGTGTAGATAGCCACATTATTCAGAACTTTTATTTGCTTCATGCCACAACGAATTTTTCAATCAAACTGCGATGTACGCGTCAGAGATGGTGATTTCGCGTCACAGCAAACTTTTTTTATTTGTCTGTAATTCAAGCGTTTTCGCTAATACTTCGAGATTCTTTCCTATTTACAACTTGGTTTGTGTCTACATTAAAACTAACATTATTTATTATAGTTAATTACATTACACAGATATCTTTTCTGTGCTGGTCCGCTTCCGTCAAGCAGCTACCAAAAATTTTTATCCAAAAGAAAGTAAACCATGAATTCGATATTAATAATAATAACAATAATCCAGTCACGGGGCCCAGCAGTTAAGTTCCATGTCTGTTGGTGGAAATGCCACAGGTTCAAACCCGCAGCAAAACCACAATCTCTGCTGCAGGCTAAGCCAGGGAAGGAGAAAGTGGCCTCCTTCACAAACCCGGATGACCCTCAGCCACTCCAACATGGAGAGTACATGTAGATGAAGCGAAGTCCAAAAAGTTTAGATGAAGCGGAGTGTAAAGTGATTCATACGCGATGTTTTGATTTTTCAGTGCTTTCAGCAGTGAGGATAATTCTTTAGCTAACCCGTGGGAAGATGAGTCTGTGAAAAAAGGCTTTTGGTCTTAGTGGAATGTTTTCTTTGTGCAATTTCGGTAGTCTGTACAGCCGGTGTGATGTGTCATCTGAGTTTTTTAGTCTGAAGCTTGCTTCTTATTGTCAGCTTTTAGGTTTCGAGAAAGTTATTAACAAATCTACCGATACTTTTTGGTTGTGGATACGGTTGGAATGGTTTTAACATGTTTGTACGTTTCTTGATCATCCGTTTTTTTTAATCTTGTGGTCGTATCACTCTTTGTCTAAAAGTGTGTGTACCTCTGTGGTTACGCCGGCTCCAATACCTTGTAAAAGGTTCTGCTTTGTCTTTTTTTGTCGACCTGCGTTATGCAGAGTGTGTGTGCTTGTATTGTGGACTTATGCTAACACTGTGTGTCTGCTCACAAACAAATAAATCAAATTAAAATTGAGACTGTGGTGATGTTGCCTTCGTCATCCTTGGTGATTATTGTACTTTGATTTTTCTTTGACGGTTGCAATGCTATGTGTTCTTTTCTCGTCAAAACCGATCTACTTCGCTCATTGTTTCCCATGTTTGAAACCACTTTCCTGCTAATTAGGTCAGCCCCGCTGGGAAAAATGCCTTGTAATCCATTTTCTACTGAGGCAAGGATATCTTTCACTGGTACATCTTTAAGGCAATAGCAAAATTGTGGGCCGATACTGATGCTTTTCATTTTTCATTCACAATAACCGATGCCAACACCGATATTCCTGCATTACCCAAACTGCAGTTGAAAGACATTACAGTGCATTTTTTCTTCAAGCAGGCTACATAAACACTTGGAATATTTGCACAAATTACAAATGAAAGACCGCAGTGTAACAAATTAGGAACATATTACAAATTTAAGCAACATGAACAGCAAGAAATGAAAAACGACAGTATTTTGTTTGGGTAACCGCTTCTCAAAGTGCAAAATGACAAAATATGAAAAAATGTGTGGGGAGATGGCCCCTTTGCACGTGGCTACGCCTATGCCAGTAGCATAAGACTTGCCAAAAATGTCCGTCGCCAATGCCAATAGGTGTTGCGTGATGTAATGATGTGGCGTTAGGGCGTTGCTGACTCGAGCAGATTCGATGAAGAAAACAGCAAAATAATTAATTAATCCCCAAGGAATTAATTTAATAATTTACGGTTTTGGAGCCATAATTTTAGAACGAGAAACGCTACGAAATAGATGAAGTGCCCTAATGACTCCATTGTAGCCTCCACAATGTTGAGCCAAATAAATTAGCTCAATTCGTCGGTTGATAACGACATCCAAAGAACGTAAACCCTAATTATGATGTCATCGACAAAAGATTTGAAATCCAAGACTTTCCAATTTTTTAATCACAACTAGAAACGTTTCCGGATGTTTAGAGGTTTTGAACAACGTTCTAGCTCTAGCGGCTGGCGAGTAATGGCCAGAAATCTGGCGACCGCGATTGCGGCCGTCGTGATCGTTTAAGGCTTTGAAACCAGCCCCACGCAACACTAGGCATCCTCAATCTTGAAATGTGCAAGCAGTGATCAGGGGGAAATGTTGAAAGGCTAAAACAAAGGCAGAGAAAGCAAAGAAACTCACGAATACAATGAATTTAGAAGCAACACGAACTGTGGCGTGTAAACGTTTGGAAAATATGTGGTTATGTGGAAATACAATGACCATTTTAACTACGGCACAGCTCAAAGCAAAAGCACCTGTCGAAAATCCACAGCTAACTGTCATACACACTCAGTAAATACAATATCGACAAGACACGTGCATACTGCATGTCGCAGTTCAAAAATGCCTCAATTAAACGTTTGTTCTTGCAATGTTTGCATTACTTTTTCAATGTCATACCACTTCATTTTGTCAAGAGTCTGCAGCTTTCTGAGCCAGCATCAGAATTTTCGTTGATGTCAAGCTTCGGTTTTGCTAAACCACTGCTCGCGATAATAAGGGAGACTCTCCGAACATTTTCTATGTCCTTTTTTTCTTCGTTGCTGTTATTTCCACTGCCAGTGATTCCACGCTTTCTGTTATAATAACTTCTACAGCTTTGCATTTCACACGAAGCTTTCCCTGCTGAAAGCCTGCTGTTGAATTGCTGAAGGGTCAGTTTCTTTTTCGAATTCTACAACAAAATTCCTAAAACTTTGCGATTGCATTGCTGTACAGCAGCGGTCCCCAAAGACCGGCCCACGGGTCAGATTCGGCGTGCGAAAAATTCCAATGAGGCCCGCAAGGTTTCCAAGAAAATTTTTTGTATTCTCACAATTTCTTATATGAATAAATTTATCTAAACTGTAATTACACAAAGCAAAAAGCATTTGCTGTATCTGAACATTTTCATCCCGATTGGTTTCAGAAACCGAAACGAAACCAGCTTTCTGCTTTGTTCAAAAACTTGTGGAGTGTACTGACAATATGTGAAAAGAAAGTGATTATCTTAGGACCAACGTGTGGTGAGTTATCATGGGCTATGTGACATACGAAACTTTACGTTGTATGAACCGGATTAGACTTGCTTCATTAACTGATCAATATGCTTTTATTATTTGTGCGACTGTGTGGTGCCAGACTCCAAACAATGAAAAATAGGTGAAATCAAAACAAATTGAGAAATCTCATTAAAACAATGGTTCTTATCCGGCGGCCATAGGGTGCATTTCAAAATCGTGTTGTTTCGGATCAGTTGCGTCCTATAATTTTTATGTGAGGCTTGGCTAATAAAAACCCTTGTGAAAGAAAATTTGATTCTCGACTTCCAAAATTTCGATTTATTCGTTGTTTATCTTATTTCCTATATATTTTTCGTGTGTCAATTTTATGTTATGTAATGACCACTAGTAACTAATTCAGCTCGTTTTTATCATGTTTCTTATGTTTTGAGCAATTGGAGAACTTACTCCTGCCTATTGGAAATGCAGCTTTTTTGCAGCAGAAACTTCAATTTTGCTCTAGAGAGCCTGCAATGAAACATCCCTATATTTGGCAATGCTTCACGACTATGGTGATGGCCATATTTCGTAATTCTCTGCAATTACGAGAATACTATATCTAGTGAATGCTTTGCACTGATGAGTGATGACTACGTTTGGTATAAGTAGACCTGATGCATTGATCTGAATTGCGTCGTTGTGTCATATCTCACTAGTAGACCGTTTCGGTTAATCTTGGGCTGATCTAGTTTTAGTGGTCAGTCTCAAAATGTTTAAAAGATCCCAGTTTATGGATTCGATCCTCCTGTAACCCAAAATGATGGTCGTATTAGAGCAGGGTTTCCCAACCTTTTTGTTCGATTGCCACATAAGCTTTTACAATACATATCTTTGGAAGCCAAGATGTGGTTTTATCGTGTGTTGAAGTGAAACGATTTGAGGAAAGTACACTTCCTTCACTACACAAGATGTTTGTATGTGAAGACGTTATACAAAAAGACATGCTATAGACAGGAAAGGAATTTTTCCAAAATTTGCAAAATCTTCCATACTATTTCGATTCCACAGCTTGCCCTCTTCTGTCTGATCCCTGCGCGACAGTCATTGCACCTCGTCGTGTTTCCGAAACAAAAACTCCTAACATACTTGCAGATGAACGTGCTAGTATGATAGTCCAGAACTACACGCGTTGATGATTTTTGCGCAGTACGCATGCAGCTGCTAGCGTTATATTTGTTCATACTGTAGTTCATCTACGTTTCACTACAGGACCGGGATCAGGGGGGCAACTGCTTTTTTTGCTCTCCCCAAAATTTTCAAAGACATTTTGAAAACACCAAAAACTCTTAGTTGTTAAGTAAAGCAACAAGTTGCAGTCTTTTTTTCCCTCGCAAACATCAGCTGGTTGAGACCCTGTTTTGCTATGTCTCAGACACTCAAGTGGCTTACCGCTATCAGTAGTCACTATCTCGTTGCATTATCTACTAAGACGACTGCGTTCAACAGTCACATGCGGAGAAACGAAATAACTGTTGTAACTTGAAGTGAACATTTGAAGTTTGTTGCCATGTCATTGTTGCACAATGAAGACTAAAAGTAGAATGATCTGCTCGCAAGTTTTACAACCGGCCTCTGCAGGCAAAGAAGCGGACATGAGTGAACTGTAAGCTCACCACTGCACGACACCAGAACAATGAACCTGAGTCTCTTGCATCGTGTGTGTCATTGGTGCAAATAAACTGCCATTGCAAGAAATAAATCAATCAATCGGATTATACTGCTGACGTCAAGTTTTCTAGATTGATTCTTAGTCCCAACACCCAGGGAATGGGCAAAGGCCCGTCCCCCCTGCGGACGTCCCTGTTTTGGACGTACCCCTTGTTCAAAACTGTTTGCTTACGTTCAGTGCAGAAGAGCACTATGCTAGTCATTCTTTTTGCATTTACATGTTCAGCAAAAATGTTGACTTCAAAAATAATAACAGAGATTATGGAAAACCACTCTCAAATTTCTGCGTGCGCGCAGAGCTGCAATAAATTTGTTTCAAGTCGATCTTTTTTTGCGATAAATTCGCAGCCTCTGCCATTTCCAAACCTATTTGCCATGTAAATGAAACAACTCACTACTGCTGTCAGAACTTTTTTGAAAAACAACGTTTAACAAGTGACCATGCTGCCGCGTTTTATAATGGGGAACGGCATTATGCTGGTGCTTTTGGTATTTATTAGAAGCATAATTGCCAGGACCGGATTTACCTATAGGCTATAGTCTTAAGCCTAGGGCCTCAAGGTCCAAACGGGCCTCCAACAAACTGTGGTGCGCATAGAGTCAATTGCCGGTATATGATCATTTCGATCAAACTTCGTCAAAAATTTATGACTTAATTAATATTCACGAATATTAGTTTTATTCAACTTTCGTGGTGATAACGCCAGAGTCTTCCAACGAGTTTCCACGAATCTCAACATGTCGCTTGAGCCGCATGCCAACTATTACGTCGATTTACTCAAAACACGTTGGCTGCGTCCTGCGTTTGCTAAATCGTACCGATTGTTACGTGTGGCTCTATCAAAAGAAGTTGTGACTGTTAACGTTTGAAATGCACCTGATCGGTGGCATAAGTGAGGGGTGGCAGGGGTGCGAAGCGCCCTCCCTGCCAAGCTAATTGTAAAAACCGGGCCCCAACCTAACTTGTATTTTGGTAATTACAGTATTTTGGTGTCAATAGATTGTTGTTTTTTTGCGTTTTTCGGAGTGTTCTCCGGTGATTTTGTTTTTTTGTATAGCCGTTCAATACCGGATTTGCTACTGTTTCTCAACTATTTTCTGAGTGTTAGCCGGTGGGCTCCGTTCAGCTGTGTTTTCCCTGACTCAAACCTCAAGCTGCGTCACTGTATCTGATCAAAGCAAGGTTGTACTGCAGATAAAATCTATGTGTAGGGCTAGCAGCAGTAACCTACAATAAAAGTATAGTTGTTTCTTAGGTGACTGAGCAATACAGTAGTTTTGTCAGCGTGTGTATCGCGTAAAGCTCGGTTAGTATATTTAGATGTGTTTTTTTTCATTTGAATTTTCTTCAGTAAAGTCATTCAGAAATCAGATCGCTATTGAGTACTTGCGCAAGTTTGCACTTCTCTTATGCTCAGTATATCAGAGAGGATCTTGATAGCAAGCAAAAGCCAACTTTGCCAACAGGCAACAGGAGAACTATTCCACAAAGAGACAGGGAAACAGCAAAAAAATAACAAAAGCGCTTTTGGTTCTTGATACCTCAGATTAGTGGTTCTTAGTTTATGCAACCACGCAAAGACATATTACTTAGCTTAATGGTCACTAACTGCTCTGGCGAAAGGGCCTTTTGAAGAATCAAAAGAACTAAAAATGAATTAAAGGGTCGCAATGTTCCAGAAAAGGTTGTCCACACTAAGTTTTCCGTACACTAAAAGTGACAAACTTATTCAAGCAAATTGTAATGAATTCTTTGATAATTATGTTTTGAAGAAGGCAGGACAAAACCTTTTTGACAGTTTACTGTGCTATGTTCAGCCTTACTTGATTGGATGATTGTAGCTTTTTATTTCTTCATACCTATTTCAATAACGACAGCATAAGCGAAATTTAAACCAGTCCATTCGCCATGGTGGTCATTTGGTGAGCTCACCCCTTCCAAATTTAAATATGAAACACTATAAACCAGTAAAGATTTTATCAGATTTGCAGAATGTCACGACCCCATGCGCAAATTTAAACCCCTTATTCAAAATTTTCTGGAGACAGTTCTGGTTTTTAAATATCTTTACACGTGACAGTTTAGTCGCGTTCGGTTCTTTCCAGTCTGAAAAAGTAAGAAAAACGTGAAACTTGAAAAAGTAAGAAAATCGTGAACCTAGCATTTACAACCATTTGGGTGGGTTTACTTGACCTGTTTTGCTCGTGTGTGTACGATTTTTACAATCGTGGTAAGCAAGTTGCAACGTGTTCCTCACGTTGTGCTTTAAAGTCTTTATGCCGCCACACATACTATATAGGTGCAGTGTGTTAGTTTTTTTGACACAGATAAGAAAAAACAGACATGGTTCTTTAAAAAAGAACATAGACCATGTGTTTTATTAAATATTTCAACTGTGGCGATTTCGGTTGGTTTGCCTGTGGCAGTTAATCCTGTTCCCGCCAGTCAAGTAGGATTTCAACAATTCCGTGCAATATGACACTTTTGTGTCGAAGGCGGCAACAAACCCAGCGATCGTGGGCACTCCAGTAATGATTTAGAATTTTTTACTGACCGTACTTTCAGAGCGTCATTGTTGGATTTTCGCATATTGATTAACGCTTTCCATTTGTTTCCTCACAACAGTGTGAGAGGGGGACTCACAAGTGGATTAGCCTAGGGCTTCCCATCAGTTAAATCCGGCCCTGATAATGGCTATTTAAATCTGAACGATGTACTCTGGTTTCACAGCGACAAAACTTGCACCAGGCTTTCTCAGCATTACTTTACACTTTTCGAATACGTTTTAAACCGTTCATCCATTCCCACTCTTCGAAACCAGACGCCACTTCTTTATCAATATTATCATCAGCATAAGAAGCAACTAAGAATATCTGAGTGTTTCAGAAGAAATTAATCTCGAGACCAGGTTATTGTTATTGTTATTGGTTTGTTGTTTCATATGACTCAGCCAACAAGCAGAAGCACCATAAAAGCCATCGCATGCAGTAAATCAACCATTAGCGAACATTTGAGCAAATGAAAACGCAATGGCACAATAGCTGATCAGTGCAAACAAAGAGGGACGCTGTGTCATATAGGATTGGCGAAAGACCGTGGCGGTCATCTAGTCAACCAACCCCGTTTATCACTTTTTGACAGGTGTTGAGAAACAACAGTTGGACATCAAATAAGCATAATGAAAAGGAAAAACAAAAGCAAAAAAATAACGAACGTAAAACATGGTGAAGATAATGTTCAGGTGAAACCGCATGCCTATGTACACAGATGAGTGGATCGAATTTAAGAGAAAGGTTTTGGTGTGGTTAGAATATTTTTGGAAATATAAAAAAATTAAAAAATAGTAATAAAAAAGTAAAAAAGTTACAAAACTAATTAATGAGGTACAAAAGAAAAAAAAGCAAAGCAGAAAAAACAAAAGTGTACTTATATGCCGAAAAGCATAGAATGTGCACACAAAAAATACGAAAAGGTAAATATGAACAAAAAATAAGCAGAGTTACAGAATACTAGAATACACAGTATTTTGTTCTGGACAAGGGAAATGTTGCTAAAGTTCATAATTGGGAATTTTTTTCATGTAGGAGGTGTTTCTTAAGTTTCCATTTGAAGGTAAAGGTGGTTGAAAATTTAATATCCTCTGGTATTGAAAACCATACTTTTGGGCCTATGAATTTAAGAGAACATTTTCCTGAGGAAGAGTTAACTCTAGGTAAAAATAAGTTTTTAGAGGTTGCTAGTCTTGTGGAATGATAATGGATTGAGCTGAGTGGAACAAAATATTCATCAAAATGATTTGGA
>Ga0210059_1002617_pt1 | contig 28319 bp, 13 predicted proteins | sample Ectturendosymbi2_FD_188042 | JGI IMG/M metagenome (GOLD analysis project Ga0210059, IMG submission 188042) | Ecteinascidia turbinata endosymbiont from Florida, USA - Sample 2 (SPAdes) (version 2) | ecosystem: Host-associated > Tunicates > Ascidians > Unclassified | place: Key West, Florida...
GATTTCAATTATGTTTTTTTTCCAGACCATCTTACATGTAAGTGCACCTTATATAAAAAAATGAGGCATTTTTGTGACATTGGGTTACACAATTGCAATTTCTTGTTGGATTATAATGATTTGACCCTGGGGGAAGACCCTCTCTTCTGACGCCCATGCATGCAGCTGAGCATGGTCAATACATTTTGCAATACTGGGGTTACGATTGTGTTTACAGTTTCATTCCATCTCATATTTCAGTGAAGTCAGTTCCATTTAGCAAAGTCTCATCAAACAATATTAACGAAGCAAGTTTAAAGTAACTACAAAGGTTTTACGGAATAGGTTGAACATAGGCAAAAGATCTTACAGATTATCAAAAATCTACACATTTTTCAAATGCGTGGAAAGACTCCAGCGTTTACGGTTAACAACTACATACATAAATTAATCGCTCAAAAATTAGATGACAACGGGATTCATTCAATATATGGATTCTATTGGAATAAGAGCTGATGATACATACTACGTAGGCAAAAAACATACTCTGTAAGATCTTAGTGTCTGATTCTTTTCTGAGAAATAATTTCTTTTCCATAGACAACGGTATCCAGTTAAATGCGTGAAAGTTTTGTAGAAGGCCTACTTCGGAAGTCAGAGCCTCAGACAAAATTTGCCACTCGGCGTCGGTTGAACATGCTGTGTTGGTGCACATCAGAAGCATGTGAATACAGTATAACAAGCGCAGTCGTAATGGCGGCCGCGCTGACTTCTTGTCCAAGTGCAATCCTGGGCATTGAGAGGTTTACTAGCGCTTATGCAAGACAGGTTTATGAGCAAATGATGGCATTGATCCAAAGTAGAAGTTTGGAACTTCACTATCAAAACGTTTAAAACTTATCAATTCAATGAATGCAGACTTTATTTGTCGGATTAAACCTGAACGCACATGTTCAGGAGAAAACGCCAGTAACACGCACGTTTCTAGGATGATGCTTTGAAAATAGGGAGCATTAAAAATATTTAAATGTTGAAACTCGGTTGTTGTTTTCCCCAGCCCTAATAAAATTCTGGCTACGCGCCTGGTTGCACTGTTAGTATTACCAAAAGATCTTGTGGTTTGTTGTTGATTTGATCTATGTGGTGATTGTTAGTAGCAGTGCATTTTATTCATCGGAACTGACCAAATTTGAATTACTTACCACAATTGTTGAGCATAATTGTGTCTATTTAAGCCCAAATCTCAGAATTAGTGTACTTTTGTATTAAATACAGTGCTAACTGCTGGATGTTAAGATATAGCACCATTGTATACTTGTATATGTTACTGGTTGCTATACCACCACAATGGGCGTAGGCATGGGGGGCCATGGTCACCAAATTATTTCAATTCCATAAGTGCCCCCAGTTTGCCAATTTTACAAAAGGTCGTGCTATGGTTGATTGAACATGGTGACACCATCAAAACGCAAACAATAAGGATTGTCCCCTAAAGTTTTTTAGCAAACTCAGTCCATGGTGGGGTTTCTCATAAGTAGTTCCTCTATGCAAGAAGGGCTGATTCGTATAGTATAATACCACCTGTCGGACCATGCAGCTACTGCATTTTGTAAAAGGTCTGTGGGCTGGATAATTCTGCTTGGCGGCCCAGATCCAGGTCATAGGTTGCTGACCCATGCTCTAGTGCAGTGGTTCCCAACCTTTGTTGATGCATTCCTCCCTTTGCTCATTTTGGAACATTTCATTCCTCGCCTATGGGACGTCCATTCCTCCCCTGTTCGGGTTCCTACTATTAACTACAATCGGAGCAATGGTCTTTATTGACGACAATAACTTGATTGATAAAAGTAGGACAAAAACTATTTGAATAAGATGCATGTAAGGACTGATAATGTGTAATGTTACGTGAAATCGATTTCCTATCAAAAATTTGCTTGTTTCACCTACCGAGTGAAGTTACTTGAATACAGATACGCGCAAGTTTAAATCATCGCAAAAAGATGAAAGCAAATCCCAATCGGCTGATTCCTCGAAAGACTACAAAAAACCTAGAGCTTTCATTTGTTGTCAAATAATGGCACTAAAGTTTGTCAACAAAAACGTGTGATAGTCCACTGAATAATTTACAAATATAAAGTGACATAACAAATTGAAAGAGCAAATGTCCACTTTGAAAAGAAGTTCAACACTTACAATGAACAGGTAGTTTAATTATGAAGTGGAAATTCCTCCCCTGAACACATGAAATTCCTCCCTGGGGAGGAATTCCTCCCCGGTTGGGAACCACTGCTCTAGTGCATATATTGAGTCAAAATGCCCTTAGTTACTTAAAATGATAATAACTATATCAAATAGGTAAATAAGCAAAGGTTTCCTGAAAACAAAAATCTTTTATTCTATAGCTTTCAAATAAAACAATCAACTTCATACCAATTGACCTTTTTGAAGTATAAGCAATTGAAATTTGGTCATGCATTGCACACAAAAACTAAGTCTTACTTGACCTTGATTTACATAAGTTCAAAAGTCATAAGGAAAGTGCCAATGATTGATTTTAAAAAACACACCTAACATATTCTTTTATTATTTTTCCTGGAGTTTGTCCTCCAGTCAGCTCTCAAATCTTGGTTTTGTGATTTCCTCACTTCCTGCTTGCGCCAACTCAAAATTCCAAAGATCTGGAAAAGAGCACGAATGGTTGTGATCCCAAATCTGAAAAAGCTATTGAGGAACCCAAAGAGCTACTGCCCTACATCTCTTCTTTGCATCCTCTTCAAGATCCTTGAGAGACTCATCTACGCTCGCATGGAACCAATTGTCAACCAATTGCTCCCGCAGGAGCAGGTGGGAGGTCAACCATAGATCAGGTCACCTTGCTGACACAGGACATCAAAGACAGCTTTTCGGCTAAGGAGAAGGCTGGAGCTCAGTTTGTCAATCTCAGAGCTGCCTGTGACACTGCATGGCATCATGGCCTCACCTGCAAGCTGCTGTGACTGCCTACCTGACAGACACGTGGTCCGCATGATCATGGACATGGTTGGCAATCGCAGCTTCACCCTTACCACTAGTAACGGCAAATGAATCAAGTTACGACACCACAAAAACGGCATCCCACAGGGATCCGTCATGGTACCCTTCTTGTCAACATCTGTATCTTTGACCAGTGATCCACTGTCTGCAGAAAGTATGCATATATTAATGACCTAGCAATTATGCATGCTGATGAAGACTGGCAGGCAATGGAAGGGGTGCTGAGTAAGTACATGGCAACAATAGATAAATACGTCCAGACTTGGAAGCTAAATTTCAAAACTGAAAAAAACGGTGTCAGCAGTCTTCCATCTCAACAGCAAGGAAGCTAAACATTAGCTAAAAGTCAACTTCAACAAGAAAACCCTGCCCTTCTGGTCTGAAACTAAATATCTCAGAGTAATGTTGGACAGGTCGCTTATGTATCGCCGACACTTTGAGACACTTTGCACAAAGCTGCCATCATGCTTGTGCTCCTGAGGCGGCTTGCTGGCTCCAGCTGGGATGCTGGAACTATGCTGCGAATAGCCACCCTTGCCCTAGTCCACTCACAGCAGAGTACTGCTCTCATATCTGGTGTCGCAGTGCTCACACCCACCTCATTGACTTTGCCATCAACAAAGCCTTGCGAATTGTGACTGGATGCTTGCGTCCCGCACTAGTGGACAACCTTCCTGTTCTTTCAGGCATCCAAGCTGCTGAGCTTCGTCACCAAGGAGCTACACTTTCTCTGGTACACCGTGCCATGGATCCTGGACACTTGCTCCACTCAGCCCTCACCTGTCCACCAGGCGCGAATGCATGGCATCTCAAATCAAGACACCCATTTGTGCCCGCCAAACAACTGCTCATCAGTTCATCTGACAACATATGTGCAGCACACTGGGCGGACCACCAATGGAATGGAAGGTGAATAATGTGCAAGACTTCATACTTTCATCCTCGACACCGTCACCCACCTTCCTAGAATTACCCTCCCAAGAACAGAGTGGGTCCGGCTTACCACCTCTGCATTATTGTCAGATGCTTCAGCTCCTGTTTGCCCAAATTGGGTATGGCCTCCTCTGCGGCCTGTGAGTGTGACACAGAAGAACAAACCGTCAACTATGTTGTCCAATCCATCGACCTCCCCATGGACTGCACAGCTTGACGGTTCTGCACAATGAGACAATTGAATGGCTGCTCAACACCTACCCCGAGATCTAGTGTGGCCGAGCAATGGACTGAAGATCTGAATCTTGCATGACCAAGGCAAAGTTTCAGCAACAGTGGTTCCTTGTTAATTTCATCCTTGGGAAAGAAATCACCAAAGTAGTTTAAATAAGTTTAGAGTTATCTTTGAAAGTTCCGATAACCCTTTTTTGTCATTTTAAAAATGTTTTAGCACTTTCGCTACTGGCAGACGTATACGTATGTCAGGGGAAAACCCTTTGTGGTTCCCGGTCGGTGTACATATATGTTCTTACTGAAAATCTTCCATTATGGTACCAGTCCTTGTTTTTCACTTGCAAGTGCTGTAAATGTATGTTTGTACATTGTATGAGAATAGCATATCTGGAGCCAAATTTATGGCTCAAAAACCCAATTTTTGACAAAAATGAAATAGTTGCACGAAAGGTATGGTTTGTGTTCTCAGGGCAAGTTTTGGCCAGCCATATCTCTCAAGCTTTAAACCAAGCTTCTGTCTTAAAGGCTATGTTATCAACTGCAATGCTGACAAATACTATATATATACCAGAGGTGACGAACATGCGGCTCGCAAAAGAACTTCGTGCGGCCCGTGAAGCATTCAGGCGAGACCAGCAGTCTTGAACTTTTTTTGTATGGTGTGCATGGGTTTTTATTACTTTGCTTTGTTGTTTGTTTCTGTTGATGAACAATTTTGTCGTTTTTTAAAGGTTTCATAGTATGACAGAAGTAGTGCAACCCGCTTACTCAGCGGTAACTGACAAAGTGGCCCACAATAGCAAATAGGTTTCGTCGCCCCCTGGTGTATACCATAGGTTCCCAACCTGTTTTGTAGCTGGCACCCTTTTCATAAAAATGAAGCTGCGTTTACACCCCTCTGTTCAAAAGAGCATAGAAATCACAAAAACAGTTTGATTTTGCAGTACAGTCGAAATCGGTTAATCGCACAGTCAATTTGCCAAGCTTTTTTATGCGATTAACCGTATCCATTGATCGACAGTATCCTACATGTCAATACCGAACGTTCATCTTACACAGAAGCTTGAAAGCAGACCGCTAGACATTTTAACGATTTATGCGATCATCACAGTTTGTAGGAATGAACGTGTTTGTGCTACTGTTACAGTACTAAGGTGTTGCTAAGCAAAGTGAGAAAATGTGTTGTGTGACTTCAATACTGTACAAAAAAAGGAATGCCTCTCCGATGAAGTTCAACAACACACGTCTTCCGAGTGTCTGTGTGACGTGCTAACGAAAAAAGTTATTGCGTGCTTATTCTAGCGTATCCAGTAAGTGACGTAATCTTATGGGTTTTTCGATGAACGAAGGCATTGAGCCTTAATACGTAACCCGGAATGTTGGGAGTCTTAAAATAACAAAGCAACTTGATGTAATGGTTAATACAGCACTGTATCTCGTCGGCTCGTTTGCCTTCACAAGTGGTCTTCCTGCTTTTCGATTTCGACACAAGAAAAAAACACGAAACAAAACGGAAATCAATTTTTATTAAAATAACTCTCAATTGTAATTTGTTTAATATTTTCTGATATGTTGTTAAGCTGTTCCAGAGGAAAAAATTTGTCCATGTCCATTCCCTGAACATTTAGTCGCTGCGGGTTTTGGGAGATCTTGTGACTATTTTTGTGTATTGGTAAGGATAATCTTGAGCAACTTAACACTTCGTCAAAGGAAAAATGTGGTTAAGTGATACAAGTCTACAAATCAATCAAGAATTCCTATTCGATTAACCAATTTATGCGATTAACTGTTGAATTTTCTTCACAAGTGAATGGGAATGGTTTGGGATTATGCAATGCTATGCTATAAAGCGATTTATGCCTTTAACCAATATGCGATTAACCGATTTTGTCTGTATCTTCAATTTTTAAATTACTACTCGTAACACATACTGACAGAATAAAAAAAAAAAACTCAGCCATACTAGCGTTCACAACCTAGTGGCCATTAGAAAGAAATCTAGTGACTTTGTTGTTGCTGCTTCTCGGAAAGTATCCACTCGTACGGTTCTGATCTTGTTTTCCAAATGAAGTAGAAAGGATAATCCAGATTAGCACATATATGTTGTTGCAAAGGCCACTAGAACAGACGGGGCGTTTGTACTCAATTTCTGGTAATTTTGTATGGTTAGAACACGAGAAAATTCATGTTCTGCAGAGCAAACAATAATCTGGCTATAGTTGCACTATCAACATTCAAACGTCGCAATACGCTTACAATCGCATCACCGGCCATCTGCAGTGTGAAGCAGAAATAGCAATTTCAGTTGTTTAGTTAGTAATGTTACCGGAATAATTTGGCTGGATAATGTTCTTTTGAGTAATAGCATTTGCAAGCTTTCAAATATATCAGTTCTTTTGAGAAAAAGTACATCCAAGACCATACAAACTCTCATACTCAAAAATTACATTTTGAACCCCTGCAGATCTTGTTTCAGACCCCCCAGGGGTCCAGGAACCACCAGTTGGGAACCATTGACATATACAATGTTTTTCATATGAAAAACAAATTTTCAGTCAAAATGCATCTCACAAACAATAAAATTTAGATACTGAATGAAGTTCTTCCTATTTTTTCTAATATAGTTGCAGTGTGATAAGTTACCTCCAAACATACACTACATTTTCACACTTGGTTCCATGCAACGTTATGCAAAATATAGCAAACCCATATGTTTTATATCTCTAAATTCATTAAATGTTATCATTATTGGAAAACTCTGGATGGTTGCATGAAAAACAAGTGTTAACAGCCTACTAACGGAAATATGACTAAAGCAAACGAGGTAAAGTCATCATGTTGACATTGTGGTAAACAGTGAAGTAATATTATTAGTACATTGAGATGCAGCAAGCTTCCAATCCAGTCAACTCATCAGACTTATTACGATAACAGTGTTTATTGAAATGTCAATGTTCTATGTTATGACTTTTACTTTGGCATTAGGAATAGGATGGGTGGTTTGTCACCTTATGTAACCATGAGATGAGAAAGATCTACAGCTCATTTGTTGCATGGATTAACTGATTTTCAGTGAAACTAAATACGTTTTGAGCTGTAGCTGCAACAAAAATTTTTGAGGCTGTTCGAATATGTGTTGTTTATGTTTGTAGACTTTAGACTTCCTGTAAAACAAAATTGTGTATTTGGAGTTTTGAGTTAGGTCAGTAAATTTACCCAGTGTCTGATTTTTGGGACGAACTTGATTCTACTGACCTGCCCACAACGTCACAACCTCTAGTTCATGATAATCTCATTTTGTAAGTGTTGCTATAGCAGGCATTTTTAGGGTAACATAACAAATGAAATTTTTGTTTGCTAATTGATCTTTTACTCCATTATGTCTTCAGCCACTTTTTTAAACATAATATTAGCACAGAGTTAGAACTTGTTTTTAAAAATGCATGTAGACTTAAAACAGCTGATTCTAACATCATGGAGATGCCGGTGGTCAGAGAAAGAGTGGTCTATTCACATTTGCAAGCATTTACTGCAACCATCAGATGTATTTCATGTTGCTGATGCTTTGGTATGCCAAACCTTCATTGGAACTTCTCCTAATTCGTTACTCCTAGATTATGTGTGGCATGCATTAAATACAGGGCTACTAACTTACAGCTCTGTCATTACTGCTATTTCCAAACATGAGGATCTGCACAGAGTGGAAAGCACTCGAGGTATTTATGAGCTTCTGCAGCGATTGATGATTCTTCTGAACAGCAAGCCTATCAGAGAAGATGGAATGGATCTGTGCTGTTCATTGCGCATGATTCTACAGTGGCTTTTACGAAATATTGAGCAGTACCTGAAAGGGGTGAAAGATGTTTCAGCAAACGTTGCTGAAGAGCTGATAAAGCTTGACTGTCATAGTTTGGAAGAACTTACCACGAAGCCACGGACGTCAGCTTTACTTACGGTTGCAAGATTTGAAGAGAGTGGTGTATGGAGTCACATAGAAACTGACCTGGCAGTTATTAAAAATAGTTCTGGGCAACACTCACTACATGCAGAAATAAGTAAAGCGTGTCATCATGTTTCACAGCTCTCTCGAATTTCCATTACAGCAAAGTCAATTTATACCCACATGCCTTCATTGGAAGTGTGTCTGCCAGTGTCGAGCTTAATTATGCTGGAGGTTGAAACGATGAAACTCACAGAAGGTACGGGGATCGCACAACAACTGATGCTATTGTCAAAAGTGCTGGGCCTAAGTATGACGCAACTCATTTTTCATGCACTTCAGGCAGCGTTGATGGGTTATCTTGATTCTGTAGTTAGCAAAACTGGCAAAGAACCGTACTGGTGTGCTCTCATTTTTTTACGCCTGCCAAAAACAATCGTGTATATCAAATCCTCAGTTGTGGGTTCTGAGTTCGATTCTCCATCCGGAATCACTTCAAGGAAGTCAAGTGAGTTCGATTCTTCCGTTTTCAAAGCTTTGGAAAAGATTGCTTGCTTGGACAGTTTGTTTGACACAATAGATAATTTTGGGGATGAATTTAATTGGATGAAGTTAATCACAGATCATTACGTGACTAAAAATCTGATAACCGAAAATGACGCTCGAAAACTACAGAGCATTAGGAATGGTCAGCGAGAAAACATGTCTCGTGGAACTAGGATGGAAAGTCCAGCCAATCCTTTAACTATTGTCAAAGCTGAAACGACAGTTGAGCAACTTGTGGCAGCTTTGGGATCATTCGATGTATCCTCTGAGCAAGAAAGAATATGGGCAATGCTTCAAAGCATATGCAATTGCAAAAGTTTTGACACATACATTGCTGCTGCATCGGCCACAGGACAGCTGTCAAGTTTTGCAAGTAAATTACTTTTATGCAATGATTATTTTAAAGCTAGTGCGGGAGAAACAGTAAAAGGAGCTCAAACCCGAGCTCTTCTTTTTGATATAACGTTTTTAATGGTTTGCCGAATGATGAAAATATTTGGTAAACAATATGTATTTGAAGGTTTTCACTCAAGCAAAAATGTGGAAATGACGTATTTGCTACATTGGTTAGACGCGTGGTGGTTACCGTACGTTAAAGGTGCACTAACCGGAAAATTGGAAGTTGATGCAAACAGGGTTGATAAATTGATTAATAGTTTGAAGACATACTCCGAATTTAAAGTCAGTTTGGCTAAATGGAACGATATGTGTACTAATCTTCCGCATGCCATATTGGAGTTTATCAAAGCCAGGCAGCAAGGGTACATTTCTTCAAGCGATTTAAATAGGATTGTGCGGTATGTCCGGGATCATTACCCATTGAGCATTTGCCTGGCAATTATCGCTTTAGTGGCACAGAGCGGTAGATTAGTGTCCGGACATGCCGACTATATTGCTGTTCTTCACATCTTAGCTACGAAGAGCGACCAGCATTCGCAGTTGTCTCATCTCTATGATCACCGCTACGAGTTTTTTGTTGACGTTGCAGAGCATTTTATGAGTAGCCTTGTCCCTGAGTTCTGGAAAAATGGAAGCGTGGCAAATGTTTCATCAACAAGTATGTTGCGGGAAGCATACAGCGAAATCCAGCAGACGCAATGGATAGATCATCACCGGCTGAAAATGCTGACTGTGAGCTACAACCAACTTGGCGTGGTTGCATTCATGAGGCAGATTCTGTGTCTTGTTCTGAAAGAAACGCGCTTAAACGCCATACAAAATGCTGTTTATGTTGCTTTCTCTTGCATGAGGGTAGACATAGAATCTTGTATGGTCTACTTGCTACAGCATGGAATTAAACGTTGCTTCATGTCCGAGGCGCATGTTCTTGCTCCGCCAGTTGGCCTCGAGATCGCCAAGATGACTGTTGCCGGCTTAGACATTGCCCTGGATGATGCGGTGCTTCGAGAGAAGTCTATTCTACCGAAGCATGAGCTAAGTCCTTTTCTACACAAAACGAGTACTGCTGTAAGACGTAACGATAGTGGTTTGAAGGTGCGCCGAATGCTTAGTTGTTCCACCGAACACGATTTGGCAGCCTCATCAGGTGTGGCAGGTCTTTCGCCCGATCACCCGATATTGGTCGTTTTGGGAGAGTTCTTGCAGTCTCTTTGGATTTCTTCAAAAACCCACCGTTCTGGACCTATAGCTGATTTTGTTGTGACTTTCATAAAATTAGCTCTCCATTCCACCCCCTTGTTATCGCGCACAGTGAAGCAGTGCATTCCGCCTGAAATGGCGCGAGATTTAGGTTTCGCATTGGTTGAGCAGAGTCGGGAACTACTTTTTGCTGCATCGGATTTGGGAAATCCAGACGTTCGGCGAGTCGTAGCCCAAGCAGTTTGTCAAACAACATCATTTTCGTAAAATGTTGCACTTTGTTTAACATTCCGTTAAGAGCTAATTTCTCGCTTATCTATTAGGAAATGTGCAGTGGGTTAAAAAAAGGTATATCGATGTTTATCCAGTGTGTTCTTAAAAGTTATGTAAAAACTACAAATCGTTTGCATGGAATGTATATTGGTGATGTGTTTCGAACTATTGCGTGAAATATTCCCGCGTAATGTTTTCCTTCATTGTGTTTGCCAACGTTATCAGCTAGCTTGTAGCTTTCAATGCATTGTCATGATACTATTCCGACGTACCCGCTGCTGCATTTCCAAACTTTACCAGTTTTTCGACGTGACGGATCGATGTAATACTGTGAAAAGGTTTTAAAAAATTGCAAAAAATTGCCGAGACATTTGGTGGCAGACTGCGTGTAGAAATTGTTTACCGTTGCTTAGTCGGTAAACACTATGTGCACCGGAGCAGTCAAGCTTTGTTGTTCAGAACTGTCGCATTGATAAAACTTCATTATACATAAATCACTTTTGTTTTAGGTTTTTTTTTTCGCTGGAACGTTTCGGTCATTTTTAGCGGAGACATTTTAGTCACTGAAACATTTCTGTCATTTGTCTCACAGTTGTAGTATATTTTGAAACATTCTGACCGAAATAACTTGTGTTTCGGTCTATGACCGAAAAAACAGCCTCTGTTTACTTCACTGCCTTTTAATTATTCCAATTGCAACATGTTCAACCAACTGTTGACGGCATGTAAACAATCTGTGCTTGCGAAAACACGATGATAGTTTTGTTGAAGTGTGGGAACGTAGCCAAAAATCTACAGATTTTCAGTAATCACACATTATGCTAGGGCGCTACGCAAGAGATAGCTTTTCATTTACGCGATGTCTGGAGCTGCCCACAGGAAGTTTGAATCAAAACATACCTGCATCTTCAACTCAGGTTACTATGAAAAATGTGAGAACGCGCTCCCACATCCAAAAAAGCGTGGGAACCCCGTTCCCGCCCAGCTGCACCCCTGATTATTTGGATACAAATATCCATGAAATCAGGGTTGTTAAAATTCATCATTTTTTTTATTTAAATCAGATTATTATGACTTTTTTGCTTTAATGTGTAGGGGTTGACCACCTAACCTTTGTAAGTTTTAATTTTAATGAACTTACTTTAATATAATGTTTGTGAGTGCGTTAACTTCAAGTGCATCGTCTAGAAACATCTGAACTTTCTTTCAATCTATCTTATGCGCTTGTGCAATATCCCTTAATGTAAATCAGTCAATAACACTAGGATGAGCATTCAAAACAAAGTATTTATGGAAATGGCAATACTCAAATCATCGGTTTAGCAAATTCACTGACACTTTCAAATTCAAAAAATTCAAATTCATGTTGTGAAGCTTGTACATACACGGTTGCCAGCTGTTTGGGGGGCGAAGTCTATTGTTAAAATTAATTATTGTAAGGCAGCTTTCGCTAGTTCAGCTGCAAAAGCAGGTCTTTAAGGTGTTTTCGGGTCCCAGAATCTGAGAAAAAAAGGTAATATCTATGGAATTTTTTTCGTACCTAGCATGTTTCCATAAAAAAAACTGGCAAAAATATAACTTACATCCATAAAACAGTAAAAACATACAATACGAGTAATATTACTGTGAATTAAAAATATGTTGTATATAATTGCAGTAGAATTTGCCTAATTCGTCACCTCAAGGGGATTATAAAAAGTGACGAATTATGCAAACAGGTGAAAACTCTCATAGAAGCTCGTATACTTTATCGTAGTAACTCGTATCAGTGGCGTACGTAGAAAATTTTCAGGAGGGGTTCAATCAGCGGCATTTGGTGGTCATTTGTACTTGGTTTGCGCTGTTTGTGACGTTAATTCCCACACGTGCTAGCTGCTTAGATATCAAAAGCGAATGTCGTATTAGCCGAACAAAATGCTTCCAAGGAATAGAAAGAGGTAGCTAATTAGACGAACAGAAATGTACACAAAAGATAGGAATACTGCCGGAACTGACGAAAAAGTAACAAATTGACGAATTAAACAATGTCGAATTAGACAAGTTCTACTGTACTATGTTTGTAGCCAACTGCCTACTGTATGTCAGTGTTTCCCAACCATTTTAGACTAGCGGCACCCTGCAGAACAGAATTTGCAGCACCCAGTGGCAAGCCCACAGCAATTTGCTTTAAGGTTTGATGACATTTTAAAATACTGTTTTTGAATAATATATTGAGAAACATATTAGCTCGCGGCACTCCTGAATATTGGAAATGGAACCCATAGGGTGCCGGCCTATATGTCTGATGGAATTTAGATGCTGGCCTCGAACTTGCACTATATGCTAGTCTATCAGTGATTTCAGTCTAGGCTTCATTTTTGCAATTAATTAACATAGAACGGTGGTTCTTAACAAGGGGGCACGCCTCCCCAGGGGAGCGCGCACTCTGCAACGTATAAAGTTTGATCAATAAATGCATTTGTTTTTACAACTTCTTGAAATATCATGGGGCCTTAAAACAAAGGACAATTGTTTAAGGGAGGCGTGGTAGACAAAAGGTTAAGAACCATTGACATAGAACCTGTGACCTCATAGCAGCTACGATTAATGAAACTTTAACTGCTTTTAACTTGTGTCATCATAAGAACTTTTTGCGTTCCGTACCGGTATAAGTGAAAACCTATTAGGATGCTAATTAAGTGCGTCATATAAGTTACAGAGCTTTGAAACCCCATATGATTTATTTGATTTTTGTTGCTTGAATTAAATCAACTGATTTAAATCCATCAACCCTGGATGAAAGGTAAATACTTCAAACTTGTTCGCGCATATCACTGCTGCATCCGCTTGCTCTCAGCATGTTCTTATTCTGGAAAAGCGCGTGATGCAAGCTTGGTTAGAGTGTGGGCTATCGACTTTTTTCTGGATCGTGCAATTGCGTTTTGTTTGTTTGAAAACCGATGCTGCTATAAGCATATGTAGTTTTCTCACTTCATTATATTTTCGTACAAACCTAACAAGTTTTAATAGCTTCCTGGTTAATAACGATGTCCTCTCGACCACTAGTCTTTCAAAAATTTTTACTGACTGGCTTGTGATCAAAAATGACTTGACAAGCACCATCGTAATTAAGAAAAATAAACTCAGCCCAGTGGTGTAGCTAGCGTGTGGGTTGCCCGGGGCGGCCGTTGAATTTGGTGCCCCGAAGCCCAGAAAAAATACGTAGCCGATTGCACAGTGCCTTTTTGTTGACAAATTCTTCAACGTCAAGGTTTGTTTCATCTGTCATTGCTCTACAGACAGCATGGCAAGATTTCTCAACCGCAAGTTCTCACACTGGAACTTAAGTAATTCTTTATCAGATTTAGTTTCGAAAAACGCCTCTGACAGCCAGGCCCGTCGCCAGGATTTAGCAGCATGGGGGGGATCAAAAACCAGAAGGGGGAGGACACATTTTAAAAATGCAGTATTGGATGTATGCAGCAACCGGTGGGCCAAATGTGATATGGGGGGGCAGGCACCACTGGCCCCCCCCCGCTGGCGACGGCCCTGTTGACAGGTAGCAACACTGACAGCAATTGAGGAAAATCTGCAGCATTATTGCTCAATTTGGAACAGAGTTCCCAAGGTTATACTTGTGAATAAACGGTAAAAGTTCAAGGGGGCCTTCTTTCCTTGCCTTTATACCTTCTTCAATATCAGCAACCAAGAGCTGGTCTTTGTCTCTCAATGATAAGCTCCTCTTTACCGAAGTCTTCGTGATCTATTGGACACTTATATTTAGGGCGACCAAAAGTCAAAATTTTTCTGCCTTTTTGAAAGTTTATGAAACGTCCACAAACCAAATTTCACGATGACACCATGAGCCACTCCAAAGGTATTACGTCAACAAAAAGTCAAATATTATATCACTAGGTCAAAATTTTTTTGCAGCAGAGTTTTTTTCTTGTTATCAATATTTTATTAAAGTTACAACAACAGATTTTGATATGTTTTTGCTAGTTGCAATTCTGAAATAGAAATGGGTTTGTTGCTACTTAGACGCAATAATGTTGCTGAGCCCACAACTGGACGATTGAATATTAAGTAGACTAGGCATGGCAATACAAGAAACGTGTTCTTACAGTACTTGGTTTGGCAAATGCTCAATCCATTATGCATATACTGCGTTTTAACCTCATGATATTCGCCGATTTGACTCTATTGTAGTTATTAATGTACTTATCAACATGCCATGCCTAAATTAACAACCGAATTCTTCAAAAGTTCGAAGTATACTGCATGAATATGCTTCTGAGTTTACCTCAACACCTAAGGGTGAATTATTTTGCAAATTCTGTGGCTGCTTAGTGAAAAGTGATACAAGGTTTATGGTGGAAGCACATCGCCGCAATGGGAAGCATCAAGGTTTGTTTCATGAAACTGAAAGTAGCCAAACACTTTTGAAAGATGGTATGCCAGATTTTGCAGATAGACCACTTTTTGTTTCATTTCAATAGAACAAAACTATCGGTTTGTTTTCTAATACTGCATGTGAGATATGTTTTTTATTCCGTTTTCCAACTGAAAACGCAGAAAATTGATAGGTCAAAATACAGTCAAAATTTCTAAATTATGAAGTCAAAATTTTAAGTTTTCAGGTCAAAAATTGGTTGCCCTGCTTATGTTACTATCCAAAACAAAGATTCAATGGGGTATGAAAGGTATATTTCGCAGTAAGTGCATAATTCTGTTGAAATCTCAAAGTTACTTCTTGGACCACTCTGTCCAGGGAAGAAAACATTTAGTGTCCCGACATTAAAACCATTTTTATTTCAATACAGGCTTATAGCCTACAGCAAACCCCACAGTACCGCCCCCATAAAAGTGACGCCAAGGGCGGACCGTCCCCTCACCCCCCTTTGGCTACGCCACTGCTCAGACCGCTAATGTGTTATGATGTGGATTATAGCCTCAACCCATGAAAATGAGTAAAGTATGCACAAATTAACAAACATAAAAAAACGCAGTCATATGAAAGTAGTATATGCGCGTTGTTGTGAGGTGTCGTTCGCTAACTATTTTCCAAAATCTTATGTCAGCCGCAATTTTCAATTTACAGTAGCTCGTGAGGTTTGCTTTTGGTTAACTCCAAATATACGAGTTTGCTATAGCCTAATTTGTGTACGCTAGCCTTCCTAAGAAAATCTGCCCCTATGTGCAGCGATATTGCAGTACTACAGTATTATGCCTGGTACCAACTCTGTACGATGGCTCTGATTCCTTGCCGTCTTTTTTCGCTGAGACATTTGGTCAATGGTCATTTGCCCGAAATCGCTTAATTAAACTTTCCGCCATTTTTTCGTTTGAGGACATTTTTGTATGATTGAAAACGACATTATGACTGAACTGACTTAATTTTTTTGGTCAAAAAATTTCAAAAAAATTCGGTCAATGACCGAAAAGTCACCAAAACAAAACCAGATTCCGCATATCTTCCTACGTTACGTGCATGGGTGTCAGAAATTTTTTTTCCAGGAGGTCAAAAGTGGTGAAATTTCATTTCACCCACTCTGAAACTAAGAAAACAACCTTTTATTGCTAAAAATTGAATAGCAAAATGTCAAAGTTCAAAATCCAGGGTTGGTGAAAACACCCCTGTCCCCCTTCTCACGCCCATGGTTACGTGGACACAGAACCTATGAGCAACATTATCTTATTACAATAATGTAAAAATTGATGCGAAGCTTTTGAAAAACTACCCTCTTAGTTTTTCAAAAAATGTAAGCACATATTTCGCTAAATGTGACTTACATTGTTAAATTTTTCGTAGAAATTGATGTATTCCGTTTGCACATGAAAAAGAAAAGTTGCACCATGGCACTGACTTACCGTTACGAAGCTGAAAAGAGTAAGAAAAGCTGTCCCCAAATCTCCCCAATTGCGTTCGTCGCCACCAACGTAGCCGAAAAGGTAATAACCAAAAATAGCGAAAAGAAACATGATGAAGACCAAGATCAGCATCACGTTGACAAACGACTTCTTCATGGTATCAATCAACGCTGTTAGTAAAACCTGCGTTGAAGTAGGGTGGACATAGATTACATTCGCCACTGTCTGCGCAGTCTACATGCAAGACAGTGTTAAGACGAATCTCTATGCAAATCCTTACTACACGAGTAATTTTTCCGGTTTACTTCAACAACATAAACATAAAAAATTACTTTGAAGGAGATAAACTGCACAACCAAATACGAAATCAAGCAACACATACGCTTCCGCAAGCAAAAGCGCAGACCAGTGGCGCAACAAAGGGGGCTCCGGACCCTGGGTGCGGCAATTTGTTGATTAAATTAATTTTTTAAGTAGTTTAAAAGTTCTAATTCTTCTTTATTATTTTTAACTAACATTTTCAGAAAATTTAGATCTCAGTTTTTGTGTGTGGAAGCCCTATATAGACTGCTAGGCTAGCCTAAAAAACAGGGGATGCGGCAATGGAGTGAGCAAATTGATTAAATGTTTACTGAAAATATCTGGGCCAAATCCCTTGTGGTAAATTACCTCAGTGTTTGCCTTGAAATCGGGTTATTTTAACATAATTACTTGGGTACAATTGTCTCCCAGTCCCCACATATTAATTCTGATCCATCGATTTAATTTCTTGCAGTGACTGTTTATTTGACGATGTCAAGCGAACTTTCTGGCCTCTGCGAAATTTCTGAACTATTATTGTTTGTCAGTTGTTTTGGTTCTCATAGTAAAGGAATAAAGTTTGGCGATACTTCTTTGATGTGTGCTGCGTAAATTAAAAGACTTAAAAAGCACTTCTTAACTCCACTCCTTCAATAGCTGATGTTTTCAAAGGTCTCTTTGAAGCACTGATATCGAAATCATCATAAGTTTTGCAGGTTTTGTGTAGTAAGAGGGGGTGTATTGACTGATCTTCCGGCCGTCACTTCATGCGTGACAAAACGGCTGATGTTATGCAGGTAACACTGGACATTTCTGGTGAAACCAAGTTTGGCATGTAGATCGAAGACAAAGCTTTGTAATTGCGATTCTCAAGGGAGTTCGTTGCGAAACCTTCGACCGCCTGTTTCATGATAAGTCTCTCTTGTTGTTATGCAGACCTGTCAAAATCAGTGATGTATCCGAGTCATTTTTTTCGAGTCAGAGTCACAAGCCCTTCGAGTTAGAGTCATCTAAAATTTTTTCGAGTCGGGTCAGAGTCATGACTTGGTCGAGTCGAGTCACAAGACCTGTCGAATCGCTTCGAGTAATTGGTTTGCAAGCTCGAGTCAATGTCGAATCACACGAAATATCACGTTTTTCTGCTACATTTTTTTGCTAACAAATAGCGCCCGATAAGTTAGAAATTGGTGCCCATCATGCTGCGAAAGGGCGCCTGATAAGTTAGCAAATGGTGCCCAATGTTGTTTTAACAAGTTTGATAGCAGGTTATTTATATCTAAGTTTTCTCAGTTTGCAGTTTACGTGTCTCTTTCACTCTCGGTAATTTCAAAAAGTCTAGCCCAGAGGTTCTCAAAGTTTTTTTCACATTCCTCCCTTATAAACCCAAACTCTGTCAATTCCTTCCCAACAAAGATCACAAATGATAATTGCAAAAATTTCACACTACGTACTGTGAAGAAACAAGACGACTATGAACCAATAAACTCCTTTGTCACTGCAGTTAAAGCAGCTTGTACCTGCAAGTTATTGCGATTGCTACCTGACAGGTGCATGGTCCGCTTGATCATGGAGCTGGTTGGTAATCGCAACTTCACCCTTACCACAGGCTACGGCAAACGGAGCAGGTTGCGACGCCTCAAGATCGGCGTTCCTCAATGATCTGTCTTGGCACCCCTTCACCTCAACATCTACATCTCTGACCTGCCACCACCTCTCCAGAAAGTATGCATACGCCATGACCTAGCAACCATGCATGCTGATGGAGACTGACAAACAGTGGGGTGCAAGGCAAAGACATGGCAACCGTAGTTGAATACCACCAGACCTGGAAGTTAAAGCTCAGTACTACAAAAGCAGTGTTGGCAGTTTTCAACCTCAACAAGAAGTAAGCTAAACGTGTGCTGAAAATCAGCCACAACAACGAAACCCTGCCCTTTTGCTCCGAGCCCAGATACTTCGGAGGAATGTGTAGCAGACACATTAAGATGGTCTGTACATATTAACTGTTGATCTGATGAAATGAAACAAAGTCCGGGTTTCAAGAAACAAGCATGAACTGAACACTGAACTTCAACAAAGCTTTATTCTGCTCTCAACACTGGAGGCGCTGCTGAACGTGGTCATATGATGTTTTTAATGATGTAATGTTTTATGAGAAACCAATAAAATGATTAATTAGGTACTTTCCAGGAGATCTGGATATAAAAAGGCCGATTTTGGCAATCCAGATCAGTTCACTTTTCTACTCTGAACTGAGAACTCCTTCCCTGGTCTACGCCATCTAGAATGGTTTAGCCTTCGAAGTAAAAATTGAGGCTCTGCCTTGTAGCCACCTCAGCTCGACGGGTGGTTTACGAGTGCTGTTAAGGTTTTTAACTGACGTGCCGCACATTGACCCGAACAGCTTGAGTTCTCAAGACTAAAAACAATGTCAATGACTTGCTTTTTGGTCAACACTAGTGGCTTTGTCCGGGTGAATCTATGGCGCTCAGGACCACAAATTTGGCTTGTCCGAATTACTCACTGCCACATGGACTGATATTGTCAAAAGGCAACTTCTTGCCTTGCTCAGTCCTAGTGGAATTCTGCCACACCATTCGCCACATGGACTGATATTGTCAAAAGGCAACTTCTTGCCTTGCTCAGTCCTAGTGGAATTCTGCCACGCCCCTTTACCAAATTTGGCTTGGTCCCAATGAAACTCTGTCACTCTGTCCCATAAATTTGGCATTAACAGAATGAAATTATGTCACTCTGTTTGGCACCGTCCAAACTAATCTTTGCTGTAATACTTGGCATTGTCACAGGCAGATTTTGTTGCCCTACATGACAAAACTGCCATTTACAAGAGGGAACCTCCGTTACCCTCTATTTTGACTTTATCTAGGAACCTTCAAAACCCCTTTTGTCATTTGATTAAAAATGAATAACAAATTGACATGAGAAATTGTAACAATAACAAAACAAAATGTACGTGACGAGGGTCGCGGAACGAGGCTTCTTTAGGTTTGAGAAAACCTGTCACGACTAACCGTGTACAAAATAAATGCATCATACTGCATATTTCCTTTCAGTATGTTAATGTCTGAATAGGAAGGTTCAGAGATTAAAGCAGAAAAATCTTAAACTTAGTGTCTGTAAGTTTGGCTGACCATTGAGTTGACTGTGTCAGTGTCTCTGATTCTAGAGTGTGTTCAAGTTGATTGCTCCTGAGGTGGCTTGCTGGGAAGATGGAGCAACACCGTTGCGAACAGCCACCTTAGCCCTGTTCCATTCAGGAGCAGAGTACTGCACTCCTGTCTTGGTGACGCAGTGCTCACACCTGCCTCATTGACCCGGCCATCAAAGACGCCTTGCAAACTGTGGCTGGGTCGCACGATGCCATGACATCTGCTCCACTCAGCACTCCCTCTCCATCGAGTGGGAATGCACAGCATCTCAAATCGAGACACCTATTTTATATCCGCTGCTCAACAACACATCAGTTCATCTGACAAAAATAACAGAGGTAGATCAAAGCTCCCCAAATTTGAATTATGAAGCACTATTTATCGGTGGAGTTTTTATCAAATTTCATAATGTACAGCCCACCTGAACAACTGCAGAGCCCCCTATTGAAAACTTTCTGGTGATGGTTCTGCTTTCACCCCGACCCAGCCTCCTGGAATAGCACTGCCAAGAGCAGTGTGCAGCAGCGCAACCAGAATGTGGCCGAAGCGGCCATAGCCCCCTGTGAAACAAACTTGCTAAGATTTTCACTGGTGCTTTAAACCAATTTTCAATTTTTCGGAAATAACGGAAGGAAAAATCGGGCGTACATCATATGATTGACCTCCTGAACAAAATTCCTGGCTGCGTCACTGACAGCGTGGGTCCGGATCAACCGCCTCTGCACCGGTGTTGGGCTTTTCTGCGCTTGTTTGCACAGATGGGGTATGACGGCTTGGGAGAGTGGCTCAAAAGATCAAATCGTTGAACATGTTGTCTTCCAGTGTCCAACCCACCGACTTCCCCATGGATCGCACGGCCTGATCTGGTTCATGAGACAATCGATTGTCTGTGCAATATCTGCCCAAAGATGTAGTGCAGCCAAGCAGTGGACTTCAAGAACTGACTCAAACGATGATGTTGAAGCAGCTTGTGCTTGCGTACTGTAGATATTCCCATTTAAACTAAACTCGCTGTGCAGTTTTTTATGTGTTGAATAAACTAATAGGAATATAAACTTAAGTTTTTTTTTCACAGCTTTTCCTTCACAATTCCTCCCTGAAGCAAATTTCCTCCCAAGGTTGAAAAATTCCTCCCTTTGTGAGCCAAGTGGTTCCCGTTTGAGAAGCACTGGTCTAGCCCAACCTAATTGCTGCAAGTGTTGCAGCCTCTCAGTTAGCGTTGTGTTGAATGTGTGATTCACTACAAACGGTATGTGCGTGAAGAACAACACCCATGCGGCGCGAACAAGCAGAAATAAGATGAGCACGACGTGGTGCCACTGTGTGAAACTTCGCGCACTTGCTGCTCGACCTTTCCAATCACAACAAAGTGGTGCTTTGACTAGGATGTGGTGGTGGTGCCAGGTACAACCTTCACAAAAAGAACGTGCAATAGGTGCGGTTCATTGCAAAAAGGAAAGGATGTTGTTGCAACTTATCGGTTGGCGTTGTATTGAAAGTGTGGCTTTCGCATGCCCAATGCATGAAAATGACCAGAAATGAACATGTAGGCCTACTTGGATTTAAATCTTGTGACATTTCAATATATTGAAGGATTTGAATGTTATCATTTTTGCTTAAACAGATTTGGATTGGAATTGATTATTTTCTTTTGAACTTCTTCGCAACTTCCGGTTCAGTTTTGGGACTGTAGGTTACTGTAGGACTGCAGGTTAACATTGGATTGCAGCCACCGACACGTTGGGAGCCATTTGTTGCAAGCACAATGCTGTATCGACCTGAGCCAATCAAGGAAAGAGTCGAACCGACATTCCTCAGGATAATAGCAATTGAGATTAGACATTTGACCAGGTTCGCTCTTCTATTGCTGCTATGAATTCTACGTTATATGTGGCGTAATCATGTCGCCACATGGGCTGAGGCTAATAAAAGTGGCAGGAATTTAGATTTAAACAAGATTCGGTTTGCGCATTTGCATTATATTTTGCAATATAGCTTTTGGTTTGGATTTGAATCTCAAAAACTTAAATCATGTTACTGGTATCTGGAAAAGACTCAAGGTCACAGTATTACACTGAAAGCAGCTTCGTCTATGGGAGGTCTGCAGCCTAGATGACCCTTGGTCCTTCGCAGCCTCCAACTCGTTCATGCATTCTATACATCGATATACTTGGAAGTCATTGCAGTTCTTCATTATAATAATCATGATGGCGTCATTCATGCGTGTGTCTTAACAAGCTTGTATTTCATCGAAGTACAGTAAATGCATTAGCGCAATCAAGCGTATACTCTATATTACCGCAATGTATACATCCTCGTCTTCTTTCGTGTATTTGTGTATTTTTTTTCTCTTTACTGCGATGCATGTTAAAAGTCTAGAGTTTTGCGTGTGGGAGTGAAGATGTTGCACAATACAATACAACTGAGGCCCACTGCCATGATCACGATATGCAAATACTACATTAAACCATGATAAGGTGTCAATATATTGTGCCCTGCTGACCACTCAGTGAAAGCAGCGTCTCAGGTCTTCCTCTATGCAAGTTGGGGAAACTTGATCCTTTTAAAATGCAGCATAGCACGACTAGACAGTCAAAACAAACAATTTCCACCAATCTTGATCATCACTGAAGCAAAAAGTGCTCATTTCTTCGTGTACAAACGAACTTGGTTTGTCCATCAGGAACTCAGAGATTTTGTAAAAATGACTCTGACTCAAGTCTCGAGTCATTGATTGTGACTCGATTCGAGTCATTCTGTTAAAAATATGACTCAAGTCGAGTCACCATTTTTCTCAACGTGACTCCAGCAGAGTCCGAGTCACCAAACATCGTGATTCGAGTCGAGTCGAGTCATTAACTCAAGTCACGCTATCACTGGTTAAAACTCCAAAATATCGCCCTTTCAGGAGATAATGCGTTTCCTGAAATAGACTTTGGAAAAGGTTTGGCATTTCGTAAGGCCTTCAAAGTATTCAGCACTGTGCCGGCATGAAAAGAAAAAATGTTGGACTTTGAACGGCAAAGCCCTTGTCCACTACACGGGTTGTACAGTAGAAAGCTACAATGCTTTCCGTGCCAGAGGTTTCGACAAGTTGCTAAACTGAAAAAAGCATTGGCTCGCTAAAGCGGCTTTGCACTTCTGTTCCGCGAGACGGATTCCACCATAAGCAACTTGATCCCAGTCTGTTGTCAGCGACGAGGGTAGAGATCAATCAAGCGCGTCAAGACAGCACTGGTGTGCACTGTACATGGCAATCCAATTAGACCAAGACTGCACATTCCTCCTTTTCTCCAATGACAACAAAATGACAATCTGTTGTTTAGCACGAGCGAACGTTGCTATTATTCTTTTCAGAGAGATTTACTATTTCAAATGGCTTGCCTAATGCAATGTTTTCCATGGTTTGCCGCCATACCTCATGTACAGTAAAAAAACGCGTACCCCAAGCATTTCTTCAGGGGAAAGTTGTGCTTGTTTTCGAAGTAATTAATTTTTTTCGACCTTGAACTTACTTTCTATGGTCAGATGCAGTGGCGTGCAGAGGGGGGGGGGCGAACGACGCGCCGGCCTTGGGCATTCAAAGCAGGGGGTATCCAAAGAGTGAAATTGCAAATATTTAAATGCTGTAACTGGAGAATTTTTCCTATTCTAAGTCTACTAATACATGCTGCATGGATTTAATTTTTCAAAACTTGTTTTGTTGTAAACATTAATTTTTGCGTATTCAATGCCAGTAATACTCAGCTTCTTCATTACCAGGGACTTTTACTCCAGGTGTGCGGCGCACAGCCAATCAAACTGATAGTGACGTTACTTGTTTCAGATCGTGCGATCACGGGAAAATCACAAAAAAGAATTGAAAGATAATCAGTGTTGAGAAGAACCCGTTTTTTAAAAAAAAAACAACCCTCCTGTTTTTTAAATCCGGGTTTTTAGTTGTTTTTTTTAAAAGAACAAGTTGTGTTCTTAACAAAAAAAACACAAAAACCCCATTCTGAATTGTTTTCATTGCATCATGCAATATCATCATTTGCAGAATTACACAATAATAACTTGTTATATATAGCATAATAGTAGTTGATTTCAGACTCGTAGTCCATACAGACGCGATCATGGATGCAAGAGCACAAAGAATGGTTAGCCACACAGTAGCGGATTACAAAATCGGTTTTGCATGTGACCAACATTAAGATAAGCAAATTATTGTACTTTATCATCACCAAATTGTATTGTTATTCAAAAGAGCACAAAAAATGGTTAATCATACAGTAACGCATTGCAGAATCGATGTTGGCACGTGACCAACATTGGGAGGAGCAAAACGCTTTAAGCGCATTCTTACTTTTTATGCTTCCTGTGTACACATTGCCCACACATTTTTTTACTACACAAAAGCAATACTGATTAGACGCGAACACCGACACAATTCACCAACGAATACTGCATTTGTTCTCCATCACACAAGAGCGTTGAATAATTGAGGAAAAATGAAGATTTCTGAAAAGCATCAGTTATACATATTATGGCATTCAAATTTGAGGGTAAAGAAATGTACCCTATCTTTGTATGGGCAAAGTGTTGTTGGTCAATTCACTCCAAAGTGGTAAGGCTTGCCAAGAATGCGCACATCAAACAGAGAAAAGCCACTCCCACACAAACTCTGCAGTTTCACGTCAAGTTTATGTAGGCCTACATTGCCCTGCTAGTTCAGCATCTACATGGAGCATTTTTTCAATATATGATTTGGTATGGTCCAACATCGGAAAGAGCTTGGTTGTAGAGAAGGCAGAAAAATTGATATAAATATACCGATTTTATAGAGCTGAAGAAGATAACCAGTAGAATTTATACTTAAACTGTTCGAATTTTTTTCTCTTTTTTTCAAGTCCATCAAATTTCGTTGCTGTTCGTTTTGTTTGATTAACACAATTTACACTTAACTGTGAAAGTGTGCTGCTTATTTTACTTTTTACTTCATAGTACATTTTTCATAGGAAAAGTAAAGGGGGGGGATTTTTGGTGGGTTTTATTGTTTTTGCGTGGGCTTTAAAAACGGGGGTGATTTACTTTGGTTGGGTCCAATTACATCAACACTGAAGGTAATTATTGACGTTTAATTGATTTTCTGAGCCAACTTTCAAAACTGTCCAGTTACAATTTGCTTGATTTTGCTGATTTCATGATATATCGCTAGTTTCCCGTTTCGTTTTTTTGTGCTAGTGCAGTCGCACACCTGTGCTTGCAGTATGTCCTTCGTTTCGAGATTCGTCGTTCATTGCAGTTCAGGCGGATTGATCACAATGACTCACACAAGCCCGTATTTGTTCTTTCTTCTTAGTAATTGTACATATAACAGCAACATATAAAAAAACGAAATTTTTATTGCTTATTTTATGCGCATTCTCAATTCTTGTGTAGTTTACAAGTTTCAATCCGTCAACTCTGGGTGTCCGCCATCCCAGCCGCACACCTTCTGATTGACTGCTATTCGACGAGACATTGGCGCAGCCTTGTGGTTTTGCAGTTGTGAACTGTGCTGACGTAGTACTGAGTGCGTTTTACTACTCCCCTGTTTCAACGCGTTGCCGGATATTTTTTGCAGTTATGAACAGCCCTGTCTTTGGATACCGCTGATAATATTTGTTCATTACAGTGACACATGGTAGCCTACAACAACGAGTAAAGAAAGCGCGTGTAGAATAATATGCACAGGGAAGCCGGGGAATGGGCATGGCAGCAGCATTTCCCCCTTTGCTCTTTCAAAAGTGGGGCAATGGGGGAGAAATGCCTTTACATCATTGGCGTAGCAGCAGGCAATTTTTTTGGGGTGCGAAGGATCTTTTCTTAACATTCGCCTACAAAGTTTCTGCCACAAAGATCATTAAAACCTTTTTTTGGTGTGACCTCCAAAGAGGTCTTCATGTGTTTTTCTGCAAAACTTTGGCGCCATTTTTTTAAGTCAAGCAAATTATGGCGGCATTTTTATCCAGATTTTCAGCAAATCAAACGTTTTGTGGGTGCACTTGCACCCACCGCACCCTCACCTCTCACACAGCTGCTTTTCGTAACTGCATCACTGGTAATTTCGTAGTTTATCAAGATCGACTTGAAAAAATTTATTGCAGCTATTCGGGCACCCATAAAATTCTGAATGATTTGATAAAATTCAGAATGATTGATTTTCTATAATTTATGTTATTATTTTTGAGGTCAACATTGTTGATGGACAGAAACAAACATAATTAATAACGATTATTTTTTGTTTTTTAAAAGTTTCCATTGCCCTCCACTGCTTTACTGCTCCCCCTGCCCTACCGCTGCTCCGGCGTCCCTAAATATGCATGTTGTGTCCACAAACTTCGCCAAAACGGTGTTTGCAAACGTGAATATGAATTCATATTGTGACGTCACACACAACGCATATCCAGAAACAATGACGACCATGTCACTGCTCAATACTACAATTTGGTAGGGGGCATCCAATCAAACAGTCGCCCAGGGCATCACCAGACCTCTGCACACCATCGGTCAGATGGCCTTGACAATCAAAATCATTTTGTTTTAACAGTAGTTTGCTACCAATTGGATATTTGACTGGACGCGTCCTCAAACGTCTTTTTCGGAGGTGGTGGATTGTGCTTGTTTTTTAAATTATTACATTTTTTTACTTTTAAGTTATTTTCTGTGGTTACATGGGTTTGGATAGTCACAACCCACTTGAAACTTAGAAAACAACCTTACTTTGCTGTAAATTTAACAGAAACACGTCAAATTACTTGAACCAGTGGGGGCCTTGGCCCTCCCTGTCCTTTTTCCGACGCCCAAGTCGCTATCTTATCTTGGGTTGCACATTGAATGACTCACTTTAATCTTAGCAAAGTAGATTTATTTTAAGAGAATGTACTGAGAGTGTTCCCATCGTTACTGCAATGGTAGCAATTGATTTGCCACCTTTTAACCACTCCGTAAGTGCGATTTCATAGACAAGTTTTAGTGCCAACGGAACAAAGGTAGAAATGAGAAAACTAGTAAAAGTTTTGCACCAAGGTGTAAGTGGACATATGAAAATCTCCCATCACAAAGCACAGACGTGATAAAGTGGCACTGAGGACGAACTGCATCAAAAATATCAAATTCAGATTATTAAAATAAGTCGGGTTGTTAGTATGTAGGGTAGGCCTACTTGTACTACAGCGAAAATCTAATCTGGGCCGCACAAAACCTTCGATTGAGCCGCATACGGGTCACGGGTTGGACGTAGCTGGTCTAAGATAATTGAACCACTTCTGAAACGTGAAGTGAACAATGAAACATTCTTTATATCACCGATATCATATTAACTGAATTAATATTCACATATTATCTTTGAGATCATATTATTAAATAGTCTGCTGTATACAGTAGAAATGTACATTTTTCTTAAAGACGGGGATACTACACAAAATGTTAGCATACATTAACGTTTGTACTTGTAAAGCAGGTATGCCGCCATAGCTTTTCTTGACTTTTTTGTTTGATCCTCTGGAATGAGTAAACGATTTAAACCAAGTGGTGCGGCTTACCGGAGACTAGATGCCAACAAGAAAGAAAATTTGACGAAATATGGCAGGTCCATATGTACATGGGTAAAAAAAGCAGAAAAAAGAAAGAGTAACAATGAGAAAGGTGGTGACAAGCAAAAAAAACAAAACTCATAGTCGACAATGAAAAACAAGACACATTTCAGTTTATGAGTGTTTGACTGTGTTGTTCAAGATGTTTTATTATTCCTTATATCTTTAAATAAGCACGAAACATGATCTTCTTTCATTTCAAATTCTTGTTAGCATGGGTATCCGAAGAAAATTTTCCAGGGGGGACAACATCGACATTTTGCTCATCCTTTTCAAGTTGCTGACGATGCAATGCAAATGGACGTTCACAAAATCTTTACTGTTTCTTCACCACAATGGAAATGCCCCGTGTTACGGAAACAGTCACAAAAATTGCGCTTCGTTGGCAGAAATAGCCAGGTACAGGGTGACACACAAAAAACGGTCATCACCTAAACTTGAATAACTTTTGAAATAATTAATCAATTCTTATTATTTTTCAGATTACCAAGTAGAATTAATGTTCTAAGAGTCTACCAAATTTGACCTTCGAGATGCCATGGACTACTGAGCAAAAGATATTTATAGTTGAGGCATATTTTCGGCAGAAGTCTATCCACACAGCTCAATTGCAATTCAAAGAACAGTTCCGACTGATCACCCGCAGGTGTGACCCGCAGTGGTCGCCGCATTCACCGGACTTGAACTCCCAGATTTTTATATGTGGGGATACCTTAAGGACAGGGTGTATGGCAACAACCCCCAGATTATCCCTGACCTGAAGGCAGCAATAAGAGCGATCCCAAGGAAGGAATGCGGGAGGGTCATCGAGAGCTTCGCCCGCCGGATCCAAATGTGCCTGCGGCG
>Ga0210059_1002618_pt1 | contig 28311 bp, 22 predicted proteins | sample Ectturendosymbi2_FD_188042 | JGI IMG/M metagenome (GOLD analysis project Ga0210059, IMG submission 188042) | Ecteinascidia turbinata endosymbiont from Florida, USA - Sample 2 (SPAdes) (version 2) | ecosystem: Host-associated > Tunicates > Ascidians > Unclassified | place: Key West, Florida...
CCCACACTGCAGTTCTTTCCTGTATAGCCTAAAGAACACGAGCAGATGTAATCAGCCAATGAGTCTGTGCAAGTTGCTCCGTTGTGGCACGGGTTTGGTTTGCAATCATCGATATCTGGTTAAAAAACGAAAAATTTGAATCATGTTGTACTTTCAACCTTTAAACGGTGATTGCTTTCTCGAATCACTGGTTAGTTGTTCTAATCATAAACAAAGAAAAAAACGAAATAATTTTTTCATAAACTGCAATTTAAACTTATGCATGCGAAAAAACCGCAACAGTTGCAATCAGCCATTGCGCAGGTGAAAGGTGTTCTGTTTTGTGTATGGGATTCTTGTGCAGTTGTCATTAATTAATGAAACAAAAACGAAAAAAATGAAATGCTTTTGAATTTCGATTTATAACATTTGGTTTAGATTTCGGATTCTGTGTTTTTCAAAATAATTAATTTTCAAGGAACATTTGTTCTTAAAATCGTGGCTGAGCATATTTCTTATTTCACCAGTAAGCTTTTGCTTGCAATTGACGGGATAACTGATGCGTGAATGGCAAGGAAGCGACTTTGTCGCATTTCAAGTTGAGAGCTATTTTAGCTGCGTTGCTTTTGTTGTGTCTTGTTGCATTTCTCACGTACAATCGAGTTTTTTCCTGCATAACCTAAAGAAAATGAGCAGTGGCATTCAACTTTCTGATCATTGCAGGTTTCTGTTTCTGGCTTGAAATCGTTCCGCCAAAATCACCCTGTGTGGAAAATCTTGGCACAAAGCAAATCTCTAGCTCGGACCTAGCGCCAGCTGGAGATCCAGCGCCGAAACCAGCCTGAGATATTGTTTTCACAGAGATGTTTTTCTAGTTGCGTACTAATATGCTTTTGAAAGTGAGAAAGTGTAATGAAGTGCACAATGTGTGGAACAATTCGACTGAATGAACCAATCAACCCTTTGCACTTGCCTTGAGCCTGCTCGCAGTGGCGTAGCGAGGCTAAGTGGTTAGTAGGGCTGACAATAAAATAGCCGCCCTTTCCACTTCTCACATTTTCTTTCAAGAATTTGAAATGAATAATAATGTTTCTTGCTTATGCATTTCATAAGTGGCAATCAAGCACTCATAAACTGCAGTGTGTCAGTTTGTGTTTCCCGGTTTTTATGCCTGTAGCTACTTCGTAAAGGGCCCGAACAACACAACGCAGATTTATGGACACGCAAAATTGTAAAAATGCGCCCATAGCTCTTTTTATAAATCTTGCAAGGCGAAAACTTCCAAAATGCGTGTGAACATCACAGCAAACAGCTTCGCGTTCGTATGCATGAATCGTGAAAATGCACCCAGAATCTTTTATTGTAAACCTAGAATACGGAGAACTTCCAAAATGCGGCTGAATTTCACGGCAAACAGCTTCGTTTTTAGATGCATAAATCGTGAAAATGTGCCCAGAAATCTATGCAGCTTCGTTTTTGGACGCATAAATCGTGCAAATGCGCCCAGATTCTTTTCCTAAACATTGCGAGCGGAGAAGTTTCAAAATGCGTCTGAACTTCATGGCAAACAGCTTCGTTTTTGGATGCATAAATCGTGCTAATGTGCCCAGAAATATTTTTGTTAACGTTGGGGGCGGAGAAGTTCCAAAATGCGTCTGAACTTCACGATAAACAGCTTCGTTTTTGGACGCATTAATCGTGAAAATGTGCCCAGATTTTTTTTTTCTAAACATTGGTAGCGGAGAACTTCTAAAATGCGTCTGAACGTCACTGCAAAAAGCTTAGTTTTGGACGCATAAATCGCGAAAATGCGCCCAGACTTTTTTTTGCAAACACTGCAAGGCGAAAACTTCCAAAATACGTCTGGACCTCAATGGCAAACAGCTTCGTTTTTGGACACATAAATCGTGAAAATACGCCTTGAATTTATTTCTTGTTTAAATATTGCAAGCAGAGCACTTCCAAAATGCGTCTCAACGTCACGGCATAATGCTTCGTTTTTGGACGCATTAATCGTGAAAATGCGTCAGAACTTTTTTACACCGCTCATTGCTGTATTTACTTGTCGCGATCTGAGCATGACTTAAATCTAGAAAAAATGACTCGCGCATATTTTATAGAAATAAAGAAATTGTGCTTTGTGAAATTTTTGTTTTTTTCCCTCTCTTGGTTTCAGCACAAGACTCTGCAACTTTGCTTATTCTGCAAATTACCCAAGCTTATCTGACTGCAGAAAAAAACATAGGCAGTGTGTATTTTGCCTCAAAAAAGGCAAAAGCACTGCTGGAGCTATTTTTCCTTGAGCCGAAAACAATTGGTTGAAGTAATCACATGACAAGTTTGGAAAACCAGACCCGCCTATTTGAGGTTTGCGACATCTGTAACAGCACAGTCCAATGAACAAGTTTTGGCATAGTTTCAGGGTTTGCATCCTGTTAACACAGCCTTTGCCTCTCGAGGCAAAATATACACTGTCACAAATATATGTACTCAGCATTCAAGTGTTTTCTTCAATAAACACCTGCATAATTATTTTACAAAAAGTCTTCTTGTAAGAGCAAAAGCAATAGTTGGCATCACAAGAAGTTGCCGTACTTAACTTGGTCCAATTGACTAATCTTTACCTTGGAAAAATTTTTAGCTTGTGCTCACGCCAAATATAGACTACACTTCTGTTTTTTACTTGATAGTCCACCCTTAATTTTCTACTTAAAACATTCACAGATCATTTGAATTATTTCCAGAATATATTTGCTTGCACATGTGATGGCGTTGCAAGAATAACTAGTCTGGTGTAATTGAGGCATAAATATTTCTTTGCAGAGAAGTTCCCAGTTGCCAATGTCTGTAAAGTTGTATGAAAAGGCTAATTACCCTGGCAACAAGTTCAAAGTTAATTAGAAATTGCTTGGTTTGACCTTTGACCAATCTTTACTACTACGCAATGATGAAACTGGCTCCGTCACACACATCAGATCTTGATGTCACACACGTCATACACTAGTTTTAATTACTGTCCTAGCTGAACAATAGTTACAATTTCTAGATTTTACATGAAACTAGTGCAACCTCTGTGGCAGTGTTTTTCAACCGGGCTTCCACGGAACCCAGGGTTCCGCGAGAGGCTGCCAGGGGTTCCGCTGAAACAAACCGAAATTGCCTTGGACAAAATTCAGAACCACAGTTCTATGCGGTTGTAGTAGTATCGCTGTTTCACAGTTGCATAGGGTTCCATGAGCAACACAAACATTTGTTAAAGTTTCCGTTGCAGCAAAAAGGTTGAAAAATACTGCTCTGTTATAATAGTCTATGATATGTTTCTGCAGTGAAGCGGCCCTACTTCACAGAATCCTTGTGATTAGAGACAGATCGATATATGGGCTTGGCCCGGCCGATATAATTTGGTCCCTATTTGGGTTTTGCCAATATATCGGTATTGGCCAAAACGGCCGGTTTAATTGGCCTCAGTAGGTATTAATAGAACACTGTTATATTCCTCACCTATGCAGATAACTCGCACAAGAAAGCACAACAAAACAAGTCAAGACAGTTATCTTGCAGCAACGCTAGCAGGTGCCTTTTCACAAAGAAGCAGACAAGATGAACCATGGAGCACGCGTCGGCTGTCGCAGCCGAAACAAAAACATCACTAATCAGATTAATTAAAAATCATAGCAAAATATCAAAATTGCCAAAATGTGAAAATTTTTAACTCATAAATCTTGATTTTTGAAGTTTTTGAAAAAAAGGCATAGAATACATAATATTTTTGATAATGAAGCAAAAAACAAGATTTTAAAATTTTGGAAATATTGGTTATCGGTCCATGAATGTCCGATCTATCGGCATCACTCCCAAAAATCCATATCGGTCGATCTCCACGTGTGATACGTCATTACTGGTGAAAAGTCACACACATCACGTTTTTTTAATAAAATAAGAATATGTCAAGTTTCAGAAAAAAAAAAAATTTTCAAAACAGTTATTATGAATTAGTTTTCCACTGATACCTTAACAAAATTTCAGAAATGCACCAAACAAAAGTCATAATGAATTATCTTCAAAAAAATTGTCAAAATGTCATAGACATTACATATTGAACCGCCTTAACTCATTAATGCACTTGCATAAACAATTCTTCTGTCACGTTTGTGACTAGGTCATCCAGTGCTCTTTTGTGTGATAATAGGCTGCAGCTATGTCATTTTAGTTTTTGATGAAGGACAAATCTGCATTATCATCTGTCACTGCATTTTTTTAATTCAAACGCCATATACACAAACAGTAACCTGTAGTTAATACTATTAGCTTACCTTTTTGTGCCTATCTCCTGAAAACGTAAATACTGACACTTCACCAACATGTGTTGAGGAGCAGCCAAAAGCAGCCCAGTATTTTACCATTTTGCTAGCAATCTGTTCTAGTTTGCCTAAGATTATGATATCTGCAAGGAATGACCACATGAATCTTTACAACATGGACTAAATGTTGCAATTTCTTTGAATAGAAACACGGCATTGGTTACTCTTAAGCAAATCCTTCGCCAGAAGCATTGATTTAGCAAAATGTTTAATTAGAAATCGATAAGGGTTTCAAAATATTTTTACATCATCACTACTACAAGGACAATTTACTTACTCCCATAAAGTTGGATTAGGAATGAATGGAAAAAGTCGCCTGCAAATAGATAAATAGGTATGAGCCTAAACTCAATCTCCAACTATTATATGTTTTTTTTTTCAATATACATTTGTTGATAATATAAACCTTCACATGTGCAACTCTTGTTGTGAGGTTCTTCAGACAACTGTAAACCTTGATCTATGCAAAACTGACCACTGGCTAGGACCCAACAAACTTTCTCTTAATTACAATTTGACTAAGATTGTGGTACTAAATTCCCAAGAATATAATCCTACCTCCTTTGAAGTTATTGCAAACAACCACAACATTTCGTCGAAAGAAAAGCTAAAGCACCTAGGTGTTCTACTTGACAATAATGGGATAACCTGGAAACATCATGCAAAGAAGGTTGAAAGTCAACTGTCAATATCTTGTGGAGTTTTATTCAAACTTAAAAATTACCTAACATAATCTGTATTGAAAGTTATAACTCAAAATTCATCCTTGCCTTACCTATACTCAATTCTCATTTGGGGAGATGCTTCAGACGCAGCCATTCAACTTCTCATTAAACTCTAAAATAAGTTTACAGAATTATTAAGACCAATCAACTACATATCTTTAATCAAATCTTTCCAACACTTAACCATCTCAAGCCTTCCCAAACCTTACCCTAGCAACAGGTAAATTCATGCATTCTTATCACAACAAACTGCTTCCAAACCATTTTGATGACTATTTTCTTCCAGTCCGCTTAATTCAATACCACTACACACGACTATTCACTTACAACAACACGTTTTTACCGAGAGTTACTGTAACTCATCTCCAAGAAAATCTCTCACATTTTTGGCCCAAAAGTGTGGTCCAAATTACCAGATAGTATAAGGCCTCCATCCATCATTCCCTTCAAATGGATGCTTGAGAAACAACTCTGACATGAAAATGATACATACATATATAATTATATCTTAGCAGAATTTTTCGTTTTGTCAAAAACAAAAAATCCTATTTTGCTAGTTTCAATAATTTGCATAATGCAAGCTGTTTTTCTCTATGTATCTTCACTTTTTAAGGTACATAGTTATTCTTTCTTTGCTTGCTATTCTTTCCTGTGCAGTGGGCACATCCAGTTTTTGTGCATAAAATCAAACACGATCAATATTTTTTTGAGATCGGTAAATGAGTACGTTGTGCAAAACTGAACAAATCAAATTTTCTTCCATTTTTCTCTGGCTTGTTCTACAATCCCCACCACTTCGACAAAACTTTCCAGGACTGTACCTACTGTAGAAATGCCATTACTGGGAAGCAGTAGCACAGCGCAGTTACTATGATAATTACGACCATGCTTCGACGTGTTAAGTCTTCACAGATTATCATACTCATTGATGTATCAGTTTGTTTATACGGCAAAAATGAAGCTAGAAACCAAACGCCTTTTGTCATGTAGGAATAGCGAAGGATGTGAGAAATGCGTTTGCAGTTGACGATTCCGCGCTGATTCCTGGTCTGGCTATAAATGCAGTCACCGCGATAAAGGGAAGTGATGCACAGTCGTGTAAATTCCAAAGATTCCTACTGCTTGAGTATTCAACTTAGTTTTCCGAGGTCGGGTCAGTCTCGCAACTAAGTAACCTTAGGTCTTGAGATTGCTAAGACGAAGTAAGGCATTACATAAGGCTCTCACTACTTTGTCCGTTGCCAACTCTCCAACAGCACTCTAAGTTTTACTACTTCACTTGATTATATTTAAATATATCAACAAAGTCCTCAACACATTTGCTTTCAAAGTACGAACAACGTAACGTGAAATGGTTTGGTGTAGAATACATTATCGGCGATCAACAGGAACGAAGTGCCGTGATATGTCATAAGAAGTTTATCGTGTCAGTTGTTAGAGCGTTCGCAAACACATAATCTACGCTGCATCAAATTACGAGCAGAAAATTCCGGAAATAACGCAGTAGGAATTCACAAAACACTAACGCACACAAAAGTCTAATGTATCTACTATACTTAAACACTATAATACATCTGATCTCTCTATTGCAGAGAATATGCAAGACGTGCGCAGTTACAGCGGGAGAAGTACTTTAAGCACGAAACAAGAATGGGTGGGACGATTTGCCAACTTTCACCAACCATCTGTTCGGCGTTTAAGCCTGTGTATCTTAAATACTTCTTTTCCTCGACAGATCGGATGTGACACTTGTAGCCAATGGTACCACACCACTTGTATTGATATGAACGGTCATGCTTTCCAGAAGGCTAAAAGTTCAAAATGGTCTTGGCCACCATGCTCAGAGATGCTGTCCAAGACAAGTTAAACTTCAGCAATGTCGAAAACGAGATCGGTCGTACGATGAGGACTGCTTTTTACATCATGTTAGGTCACGAATGTGAAAGCTAAAATGTCAAGAAGCTAAAATTTGTAGACAGCGAGAGTGAAAGCTAAAATTTCAAGATGGTCTTGCCCACTATGCTCCGAGATTCTGTCCAAGACAAGTTAAACTTCAGCAAAGTCGCAAGCTAGATCTTTCGTGCGTTGAGGACTGATTTTGACATCGTTATGGTTCACCCATGTTGTTCTGACAGGGTTTTGCTTGTGGAGAATGCAATGACACTACATTTTTACGATCCAATTATGAAAATGTCATTGTCACAAACATCTTTCACAGGTTGCAGTCAACCTCCAAGATCGGTTTTACTTCCCGAATGCTGCAGGCGTTGCTGTTGTCTTTGTCGCAACTGTTACTTGATCATAAGCTTGTTGTATTTGTCAGTCGTGGTTTTGTACATGCAATACGAATGGTTCGCTCATTCAGTGCAATGCCTCAATATCAGTTTTTCTTATACTGTTCCTTTCGCCTTTGAAAAGACTGCTGTATTTCTTTTGATCATCTGAACTCAGGTTTTCTGTTGAATGAGTGCCTGTACAGCGACGCAGTACCTTACAACGCACCGTATTGCAAAAACATAAAGTCGAGGAATCAGCAAAAAAATGAAGGGTGGCAACTTGTCTGCGTGGGAATATGGGTGTAGATTAAATGCACCAGAACGTCTCAAAGACGAATTGGAGTTGGCAGCATACGCGTAACCATAGGGCCATGGCCTCCAGGGCCGGCCTTCAGCCGATTGCTTCCAATCTGGCGGACATGGAAAGTCTGTTGGGGAAGTGAAACCGAGGGGCACGCCTCCAGACACCCGTAGATTGGCAATACTCTTTAGGGCTTCGTTCTTTCTCAACAATTTCTGCACATGCCACTGGATGGGGCCCCGAAAATGTGCTTCCAATCGTGCCCCGCACTTGTTAAGGCCGGCGCTGATGGCCTCCGCCAAATGTTTAGCATATCTAGTCATTTTGTGTTTGGAGAAGCAGCGTACCAAACAAACTACTGTAGCACGCCCCAAAATCTAACAGTATGGCTCCCCCAAAATTGAGTGATTGCTACTCCACTAGTTGGCAGTTTGTAAATGCTGATCAGAACGCTACAGGACTCCACATCACAAAAAAAGTTTCTATTAATTTACTCGTTTCACTACAACAAGACAATGGAAGCACTACACGATAAGTTTATATCCTCTGTTGCCAAGTACAGAAACGAATGTGTTTGAAGAAAGGTAGTTTTGTTAAAAAAACCAGGCGGACATTCGTGACTTTTTCAAAAATAATTCAACTTTGTTCCAGACGTGGGGCGATTACATCACAAATGTAATCGAAAACAATTGCATATCACATGAACAATTACGTATACAAATGAAAAAAACACAAATGTAATCGATCACGATTACATTGATAATAATCAAGATTACAATCGCGATTACGTTTGGCTTGAAACATCTTCAGAAAGATAACATATCGATGTGCATGGTTTGATATAATTGTATGCTCAGACAACATACGATATGAATGAAGGCAACAAACAAAATTACCAATCTGTAAAGATTACGCACCGGTAAAAACCGCATGCATTACTCATGAGAATTCATGCAGTCTACAAACCAGTGGCGTAATTAGCGTTTTCAGCCATGAGGGAAAGCTTAGCGGAATGAAGCCCACGGGCAGGCGCGTAGCCAGAAATTTTGATGGGGGGAAAACAAAAACCAAGCCTCTACATTTGAATATTCAATGCCACTTGTTTTTTAAAGATTCATCCCTGAAACATGCATTTTTCTGGCTCTATTTTCGTAATATTTGAGTTCAGATTTATGCCGGCAAATTAAAAGTATCTTTTCGTGGAGTTGACAAGTTTTAAAAGTTTGTTTTAGTGACGTTTTTGTCTTCTACTCTGCATCGACGCCTCGATTTGTTCGTAAAATTTTCCTGCTAAAGCGCATGTGAAAATCTCGATGCCACAAGTGCACGATCTGCAGTCTGCTTTTTCCAGGCAATATTGCAGTTGAGCAAAACGTTATCGCTGACGGCATTATGATTGCGCTTTTTATATTTCCGTGCTTCTGATGTACACAACCACACTTTCGATCGAATCCCAGTAGCGACTTTGCGATAAGACACCGACTCCCGAAGTAGGTCTGCATAACTTGCGCGCATATAAGACGTAAATTTTGTCCGATTCTTGAGCGACTGGTTGACGTCATTGGTGTAACTATAAGTTTGAGCCAGGAGAAAGCTTAGCTGAAGGAAGCACACTCGCCAACATTTTGAAAATAATTGAGAAATGATAATGGCTCCGGGTGTGGATATCTGGTACTGAAACCCGGAATCAATGGATAACACGACAATAAACGCAAGGAACAACCACCTATTGAAAACCTAAAGAATAGTAATTACCGAAATATAAGCAAAGTGGATGCATGGTTTTGACATTTTGCTTGCCAAGGGAAGTGGGCAATTTATATCCCTGCACCCCTGTCAGTAACGCCACTGGTTGACGTATGCAGCTAATAATATAAAGGCTAGTAGAATTCCTCAACGCGTTTGAAAATGTATGGATTTTATGTCGCTAAACGCTGTGAAATGCGACAACAGTAGCATTTTGGTAAGTTTTAACTTGCACTAAGCTTGGTTCCGAAATGCGATTAAGTATTTCCTAGCTATTTAGTGTTAATAATATAATTTAGACAATGTCGTAAATTGGGGAAGTTACACTTGTTCTCTAGGCAGTAGGCAAACTTGCATATATGTTTGACCACTCGGTCTACACAAAATGTGAAAAAGTTTGGGTATTTGCGAAAACGAAGCTAAAATAGATTATCATTAAGGCTCTGCACAATAGTTAAGAAATACGTGTCGCCATAGTTAACACAGTGGTTTGTTAGATGATCTAGCGAAGTGATTCCCAAAGTAGGGGTCGAAATCCAAACAAGCGAGGCGAAGGGTCAAAGAGGGCGCGACCACGCAGTGCAAACCTGAGTTCCATATTTTCAACGTTGCCACTGCTTGTCTGTGTCTGTCTGAACTGCATATACTCGAGAAAAGTGTAGATTGCTGGTATTAAAAACGAACTTAGTTGCGGGATGTTCGCCAAGCTCAGGTTTAGGTCGCACTCAATCTTGGGAACCGCTGGTCTATATAGCCATTCTAGCATAAGCGGTTGAAGTCTTTTAAATCCGTTAAAGTTTAAATAACGAAATCCAATGGCCGGGAAAAAAATTAAATTTTTGTTTCATTTTGTTCACCTGCGCTTTATCGAAAAAACAGATTGCAAAATTTGTGTAAGTAATGGCAGTACAAGTGCCCTCAGAACTTACAAAATGAAAAATGTCTTCCTCCTTATTTTACCCTTTGCTGCTGACTCTTCCTGTTGCAGCTGAATGATTTCTAATTTACTGTAAGATAGGGTGGCAATAAACATCAAATGAAAGTTGAAACACTTTCAGATTACGTGTATGTCGAACTCTGATTAGGCCTACTTGAAAAAACTTTTTTTACTCTCCAGCAAGGTATGTGAAATCATTTATGAAAACGTTAAGGGTCCAGTGTCAGAGGACATCACCACAAATCATTATCTGTAGAATTCATGATATTGTTGCTGAAACGAGTCGATGCTCCAATTGCGCAATAAAAAAGGCTGGAACTGGATTGCTTCATAGCCAAAGTTTTAAGCTTCAAGGCATACAATACGTATATCATCGCTATGTTAACGCATTTAGTTTCCAAGTTGTACAAAAACAAACATCTGCGATGTTCCTCAGGCTACAGCTGATGCCACGGACAAGTTATACCGAATTTGTAGAACGCCGGAGATGTCAGAGAGGAATTTTTACAATGGTCTTGAAATGACGTTTGCACCACCATTGGGTTGGATAAAGCATGAAAGCAGAAACCGCTGCGAAAAGCGTAATTTCTTCTTTTTACTTGCGGTTGGTGATTGCAAGAGGTTAGATACAAGTTTCTATTTCATTGTCACTAACGTCCACACGAAGCTATGGACAACTGGTAAACCATACTGCTTTGATCAAATTCAACTAAAAACTGAAGAAAGTTGGTTCCTTGAGCAATTTCATTGATTTGCACCAAAGTATTTATTTGGTTTACACATCAAAAGCTTCATTAACGTGAAAAAATTTTGTTCAACGTTCGGAATTGGTGGGGCAATTTTGCCCCCATTGCCCCTCCGGCTATGCGCCTGCCCACAGGCCACTGCAGATGTCCCACTATCCAACAACAAAAAACAAATTGACAATTGATGGTGAATAAGGGTATGGATGGATGGCTATACTTAAACACTAAATATTCAAGGGAAAATACTCCGAAATATGCAAAAAAACGACAACCTACTCAAAACCAAAAGACTATTAAAATTGAAATATAAGCTGCAAGCTAAGCGGTGGCCTAAATTTTACATTTAGCCTGCCAGTGGGGCGATTCGCCTCTTTGCCCCGTCAATTGTGATGTGCATCAAATAGTTAAATTTTGATTAAACAAAAAATGATATTTAAAATGTTGGTTACAGTTGATAGCAAAACGCTTCGAATCCTTTGTCAGTCAAAGCTCATCTACCAGGCAGGAGCATTCGTCCAGCATCGTTGAAAACTCGTTTGTTAGTAATGTCAAATATGCTGACTATTTTTTCAAATTGCGGGATATGATGTTTTCTGCAGTGTGATGGCGTTGGGATCGTCTGAAAGCGCAGCACACAGTACTTTGTTTGAAATGAATAGTGATGCCAATGTAGTTGCGCATCTGTGTATTGGAACAAAAATCAGTGGACAACAAAACTTAACTGGTTTCGTTGAGCTTTTCTCACTAGTGTCCGTGGATGATCTCTGTTCACATCAGGGCCGTCGCCAGCGGGGGGCCAGCGGTGCCCGCCCCCACCATTTGAAATCTGTGCCCCCCCATTTCACGTTTGTCCCCTGGTTGTTGCATACATCCAATACCGTATTTTTAAAAAGTGGGCACCCTTCTGGTTTTTACCCCTCCATCTGGTTTTTGGCCCCACTGCTGCTAAATCCTGGCGACGGGCATGGTTCACATGCTGTTATCACCATTGTAGAAAGGTGATAAACGTTCGTGAGACGTATTTTTGTGAAAGAAATCTGGCGGGCATCAGAGTTTCGTGAGTTTTTCAAAATTATTTCAACTTTGTACCCATGCTAAAATCATGATGGGTCGATCGCATGAAAGATTAAGGTTCGTGAGACATATTTTTGAGAAAAAATCATGGCGGACATTACATTCTCATGAGCTTTTCAAAAATATTTCAACTGTGTACCAATGCTACAGTCACGAGAAATGGATCAAAAGAAAAGTAATTGTCCTTGCGACGTATTTTTGTGGAAAATTCAGGGCGACATCGTAGTTTCATGAGTTTTTCATAATTATTTCGACTTTGTGCCCATGCTCAATCACTAAATGTGGATCAAATGGAAAGTAATGTTTCGTGTGACTTTTTTTGTGAAAAAATTCTGGCGAACAACACAGTTTCCTTAATTTTTCAATGTTATTTAAACTTTCTGCCCAAACTAAAATTAAGAAATGTAAGTCAGATCAAAGATATTGTTCATGACACACATTTATTTTGAAAATATCCGACTTACGTTGCTGTTTTATGAGTTTTTGAAACGAATTTCAACTTTCTGCCCATGCTAGAATGATTAAATGTAGATCTTTTCTAATTTCATTTAATTTCAAGCAATGGTCAATTGACAAAGCATGGTCAAATGGAAGTTAATTGTTTTAGAATAGTCTTGATTCAAAAAGGAGTGTTCTCTAAGCATTTGCCTAATAGGTACTTTTCTCTGCTTTAATCGGCCAACACCTCACTTTTGTGTTTTTTGCACTTTCCCCAACTGGCAATGTCACGCGAAATGTCTGACTGGCGAAATTTCTGACTTCGCTCCATATGCAAATGCGCAGAATATTGTTGCAACCTCTCTGGTGGCGTTGTGTTAAATGTGTGATTCACCACGAACGGGATTTGCGTGAAGAAAAACACCATATATATGTGGCGCAAGCAAGCAATAATAAAGTGATCTCATCAGGTGATCTCTATTGTTGCTTGCTGCCACAGTGCGAAGCTTTTCGCACATGCCGCTCGAGATTTCCGATCGCAGCAATATTATTCTACATATCGCAGAAAAATCTGATGGTTACGACTTAGGATTTGGTGTTTAGTCAAGTGAGTCGGGTTAGAGTTTGCGTTAGAAAAAAAAAAAAATAATTGAGGTCTAAAAATATGTCCAATATCTTTCTTTGGTTATAGTTATTCCCGTAGGCTACTGCAGCTTGTTTTGGGTATCTAACATCAAGCCAAAAAGTTTTAATTTATTCTAGAGACATCAAAAAAGCAACCAGCAACCTTTATTCCTTTACTCTGAGAAGCAAAATAATGACAAACAATAGTAGGTCAGAAATTTCGCTTAACACCGGCTACCTTCCTTGTGGGTTTGCCTACATCAACCGGCACAGCCATCAAACACTTTTTCAGGTGTTGACCTTAGCTGACATTGTGCATTTCGGATTACTTTCGCCACCATGCACGTTTTCAGGCATTCAAATCATCCAACACTCTGAATATCGTTTTTTTGCACTTTCTTCGACTGCCGGCTGCCTTCTCTCTGGGTGACGTCAGCCGTCACATCCAGCCCGCATTTTTAGCGGTATTTGCTGGATCCGTTTCATTTACTATTCCAAGGTGCACCATGTTGCGGATTCTTCTTATTCTATTCACTATTATTTCTATTCACTATTACCTACTAGATGACTGCAGGCTCACGTAACTTTGCTGATCAGATTTCAGGTCGTAATCCAGCAAATACTACTAAGGTCTTTCCATACCAGGTGAACCCAAATTTTCATCCCATGCTTGGTGTTGAGAGAAAATAACAGCACATAATTGATAATACAAAAAAGCTGTTGCATTTAATGGCGCCCGATAAGTCCGACATTCAATGGAATGATAACTTTTTTTTGTTTTTTGCAGTGGCAAGTGGTGAAGTTTTTTACAAAATTCCTTTTCTTCATAAGCTTGTCACAAACTGCCAGCCAACACTTTAGTTTGTGGAAGGTTTAGTTAGAACTACGCAATAAATCTTGTAGTGAAGTTTTCAAATAACTGACAAATTTTGTTGCCTTTTTCTCGATAAGCATTTGATGTAAATGACAACCTTATCTTTTTAGACTAATGTTTTTTGGAGTTGTTTACAATAGTTGTTTAAAGCTAAATTAAATAGGTCAGAAATCTGGAAACCAGAAAAGACAAGGTTGACAGTTCTTGAATGATTTCATATTTCAATTGGTTGTAAGTAATGATGCTTCAAATGTTTTTTAGTAAGAGTAAAGAAAGCAGCTGAATTTTAGTAACTGTATATGGAAGGGCAGGCAAAATATATACTCTGTAAGATCTTAATGTCTGATTCTCCCTGCGAAAGGATATCTATCCATAGACAGTGTTCCAATTTCCTTCCATAAGTTAATTTTTTATTCCAAAACAAAGAAATTTAAACAATAGGTAAAGATATCCTTAACTGATTCAACGTAGCCTGTTAATAAACGACAGTATCATAGCTATTAGTTCCAATCGGAGGCGGAAATCAATTAGTGAGATTCACATAGATGTAGTCATCTGACAACTTTCATATCTTCATATCCAGTTCTTTTACCAAGTACATCAATTTCTATGGTATGTAGATTGTTTTATGCTTTCATTATGTACTTTGAGAATTTTGAATTCTTAGTGTTAGTATGTTTTCTATTGAGAATACCCAGGAGGATAAGATACTAGTTAAATGGGTATTTCTTTTGTATTTGGTATCATGGGAGTTCCCAGGAGGTTTCAATACCGGTTATATGGGAATCTCTCTGGCGTGAAAAATTCCTTGGAAGATATCGTTCCGGTTAATTGAGAGTTGTTCTTCTTTTCCCAGGAGGACACAGATCTGGTTAATTGGGAGTAAATTCTCAGGAGGTCTTAGTGTTAGTGCTGGTTAATTGAGAACTTCTTTTTCCTCATGTAATATTTCACTTTTATTACTGACCAGAATTGTTGGATTTTATCACACTTGCTGGTTCTTGTGAATAATTTCTTTTGAATATTACTGAGGAACTGATCTTATAGGATTAGGAGGAAATCATACTATAGGAAGTATGATTCTCTTAGGCTTCTGTACTAAGGCAATAAGTAAAAGTAAATGAGTAAAGTTACTTAAGTTATGAAGAAGTAATAGAGAATAGAATAAGAAGAATCCGCAACATGGTGCACCTTGGTATATTGTTGCAACAGGAAGAAGAAAAAAATAGAGAAGAGATCCAAATGAAGCCTCAACTGGAAGTAGGTGAAGACAATTGTAGTGAAACGTTTTGAAGTGAAAGGGTGATGACTACATCATTATCAGAGTATATAGGTGAAGATGGTCTACAAAGAAAAAATAGGAGATATGCACTAAATAAGATGAAATCCATAGGCCTTCCCAAAGTTAGATTTTCCAAACATTTATCAATCATGGGTTTTCTCTGATCTTTGTTGTTCAAATGCTATGCCATTCATTGCTCATGGCTTACAATACTTCAATGTACTCAAGTTTTTCCATTCAGTGAAGAAGAAAGTATAAAGAAAACAGAAATCATAAGATTTGTACTTGTGAGACAATTTACTTGAGGAGAGTGTGTTGGCAGACTTAGGTTTGCATGCTACCTCCATATATTGCATTGGCAATGCAATTTTGCATGCCAGTTCATAGGATTTTAGCATGTCAAGTTAAACATAGCTTTCTCAAATACAAAAGGATGTAAATAGGAATAAAAGCAGATCCACTGTGTAGCAAATCATGTGATGAAATGTTTTGTATGAGCAAATTAGAAGATGATTTTGTTTGTTATCTTGGTTTGGATTTGGTTTGTCCAATCAAAACAAGTCGAATTTCGTGCGTCCAATTTGAAAAGGCATGGATTTGGTGTGTCCGATCCAAACATGTGTTTACTCATGTATACACATGCATATGAAATTAATTGTAATTGTTTTCCAATGGGGAAGGCAGTCAAGGCACATTCAAACTTTTTGAATTTGAAAGGTGGTGTCATTGTCCTGTTCGTTCGTGTTAGTTAACTAAGGAGGGTCTGAACTTCTCGATTGTTCTGTGATTTGAGTGAACCTAGGCTGAATTTGGTGTTCAATCAAAACTTGTATTTACACAGCTATGATTTCAAAAATGTCCATCAGTAAGACATGTGGTGTCAAGTTGCGAGTAAACTCCTGATTTTATTCTTCAGTAGAAACTTGAATGTTTAATTCAGTTTATAGGCAATGTTATAATCAAGAATCAAATGTGCACATCAGCAAATTGGCAAAATGTTGTTTCAAAAGCAGATCTTGGCTTACCACAATTCCGATGAAAGGAAAAGAAATCGATGAGGTAAGCATAAAATATTTTTAAGGATACTGGTTAGCATATGACATGTTTGCATTGAAACCCAAACAGTTACGTTTGCTTTCGTATAGCATGGCAGACAGCAACTATATCACTGGCGTGACAGTACGTTTCCTATTGGTGATCATAGTTCCAAACAAAATTTGTCGATCGTGCCTCCCCACATGATGGCAGGAGTTTAATTAAGTCATCGACATCCTATTTGCTTCCTATAGAGGGATTGAATTCTATTAACATTATCTGTCAAGCAACTCAATGTGCTGCTGGTTAATTTGGCCGAGGCCTTGGTAACATCGTTCATGATGCTTTTTGTTGCAGTTGGCTTGGCGTCAGCAGTAATAGCCCAATGGACAATACTTTGCGCATTTGCTTCAATAGAACTGATAGTCAGCTGCAGTGTGAAGACACCCAATGTTTTTTTCATCATGTTTAAACTTTTCAACTTGTGATTGTAATATGCATTTTAGTAATCCACCTATAGCAGGTGAATGAGGAAAGAACTATGAATGTCACAAGCTTTGAAACCAGCCTCAACGTGCCCTAGCCATAGTTTTATCATGATACACTGTCTTGTCCTCATAGCAAAAATAATTTCAATCAAAAATAAATAAATGAAGTTGAAAATAAAAGTCTGGTTCATGTTACTGTTGAGTTTTTTGGTGATTGTACCTTGGAGTATAATTCTTAAGAAAACAATTAATGGCTCAAATGTTTCACATGTTTCATTAATGCCTTATATGTTTAATTTTTTATGCCGTAGGATTGAGTTGCTTGTAAGCAATATGATGCATACCTATACCCATACACAGCTTTTCAGTTACTTTTGAGTTAGTTTTACTGTTTCTAGTTTGTGAAAAGAATCAACTATACTTTGCATATTAAGAATTTTGTTAGAAACATTTCCAGCTTGGATTTTAATAGCAATAAAATCACAGAAAGTAGCTATTATAAGTGCTACACTTGTGCTGTATGCATTAACCATAGTAGACAGCATGCCAGCAACTGAAACTTGTCACCGTTTTCCAAAACAGACTTGCAGATTTTTTGAGTAAATTAGATTTTGCGTGAAACAGTTGATTGGTCTCAACCTCAAGTTTAGTTTGCTTCTATAGATACCCATGATGTCGGCAGTGAAAGTAAAGATCAAAGCTTGTAGTTTTTGAAGGAAGAAGCTCTGAAAAAATTTGGTGAGAAACTTGAAGTGCTATTTAACAAGAGAGTTAATTCACAGCAACTACTTTCAAGCAGTTGTAAAACATCTAAACTGTTTGCATAAAAGCATGAAAAGACCTTCAAAAATTATGGATATATATGTGCATGTGTGCATGTAATTAGCTAAAACAAAGTAGAATCTGAGTATTGCTGAGTAGGTGCATCAATCTTTGTTTTTGTTTTTTGAAAAATGCTATGTAAACCCCATTTATATGAGAAGTGACTTTTTTTGATAACAGAAGCTCATACATGCACAATTGATTGAGATTTTGGTTATGATTGATCTTGCAGAAATTTGTAGCGATGCAGAAAGTGCTAAACCCATGCTGCATTTGCTTGTCTATCATTCATCTTATGTTGGTTTCATTACGGAATACTAATGATAATTAGAATAAACATGCTTGAGACTGGTCACATTTGAAACCAGCACAATGGTACAAAAATTTAAAAACTGCAAGCTATGTTGTCATGTGCAGTTGACTTCACAATCTTAACAGCTTTTCGTGATGATGCAAGATAGCTCTAGTAATAAGTAAGGGTTCAGGAAAGTGCCATCAAAGTTCCATGACGTCAGCAGTTTTTGTTCCGAAACAGCACCATAAAACGTTCAATGTCATTTTTTAATCAACTCCCATGCTGTGACTACAGCAACTTCTAGAAGATCTTCAGAAAAAAGTAATCACGTGACTGATTCGCGGGCATGAAACAGAAGAGTCTCCTTAAAACTTCCGCACAAGTTTTGCAACAACTCATGGCAGTTGGAAACTGCGGCAAGATAGAAGATGCAAAGCCCTAAGAGAGATAAGAATGCATTTAGTTAGAAATTGCACACCATTAGGAGGACACTTTTTAGTTGTTTCCTCCAGGAAAGATTAATAGTCTACTATTGTCAAAAATAGTTGATGCTGAAAGTATGATCACAAGGTCTCTTATACATTATATGTTTGTTCAAAACAATACCTGTTGTCGTTTTTAGGAATACTATTCAATTTTGCACTTCAAATTGCTCTTGTTGCATGGCATAAGGTAATGCCCCCTTGCTATATGGAAATACCAACTGTTTAGTTAAAAGGTTTAGCACATTAAATAAAATGTTGGTCCAGTGCTAAAACAGTTTTTAGTTGAAAAGTGCTTTAAGTGAACAAGCTGTTACGAGCAATCTTTTAGTGAAGTAAATAATAAACTTTTTGCTTGAGTAAAGCAGTTTTGCTATTTTTAAGTCTGCTCATTTGTGGTGTTCCTACTTTGTGAAACATTTCTCTTGAAGAAAATATTTTGTTTAATGATAATAAAATCAATTTAGCAATAATGACATCAGAATCAGATGCTATGATTCATTTAGCCGAATGTGAAGATGAAGAAGTCTTAAATACTTTTTTGGATGCAGCTGAACTGAAGCTTGAAAAATTATCATTAGGTGAAAGAGAAGAAGAGTTAAGGGCTTTCAAAGATGCAGTTCAACAAAAGCTTAGAAAAAGAGTTCATTTCCAATGTGAGGTTGAAATTATGCAAACAATCTTTTCATTGCATGATTTGCAACCTGGACAAGAAAATGTTTGGATTCAAACAATTCGAGACCATCTGGATGCTTTCCCAAGGGTTGATGGAAGGAGAAAGTTGCTATTGTTGTTGTGTCGGTTGGAGAAACATCCTGAAGCCACAGCATTAGCCTTTCGACATCTGCTTCATTCTGGTACCCGGCTGTTGTCTGATTTTTTTGATGATTTAGAGTTGTGGGCTAAGAAAAGGAAATTATCTAAGAGTTCAACAACCTCTCAGAGAAAACGAAAACTGACACTCTTTCAGTCTCTGTCTGACCAAGTTTAGCAAGCTTGTATGACAACGTTTTTCAGACATTAAGTACAAGAATTTCTAAAGTGACCCTACTGCAATTACACTTGGGGCCATTTCAAAAACTTGTGTTGTGCTTTGTTTATGTGGTGAATATTCTTTTGCTTGTCACGTGAATCTTATTTCGTTTGTTTTGTGGTAACTCCAACACTTCTTCTTTTGTTCGTTTGTTTTGTGAATTTTCTTCTTTCGGTTGTTTCAGGTATCTGAGTAGCATAAATCTAAAAGGAAGCACATTTTAATGAACTGCATAAATGACCACTTCACCAAGCAATACCAGCCAAAAGTTTTACAATTGACACAGATCAGAATAAATGAAGAGAAAGTCTCGAAACTGTTTGGAATTGGCTAAGAGGTAAGTGTGGATGGGCTTAGAATATACTTGGTTATTGCTCTCAGTTTTACAGTCAGTATCATAGAATGCATGACAGCATAGTTATTCCACTTTAGAATGTTTGAAGCAGTTTAACTGGCTACTTACTTGTGTTCATAAAATCTCCTGCGACCTGAGCCTAGGCAAAATACAGTAAGAGATTTTTCTTACTCTCTGCAAAATTGTGCAGATTTTAAAGAATTGTAGTTTAAACATTTCAAAACAAAGTAATTTATACCATGTGATTAGACTCAATGGTTTTCATGATTGCTGTAAGCACACCATAATCCTAAACAAAGCATTTTGTAATTTCTCTTCAATTTTTACCAATTATCCATTTTTGTTCATGCATGGCATTGAGTTGGGTGTGCTGTAGTCAAAACAGTTATGCATTTTAATATGCTAAAGGGAACATTTAATGCTCTTTTATAATTAATTCCATAAAGTATTCTGCAAGATATTTATGAAGTGGTGCTCTACGCACAGCAACAAATTTCTTTAGTTTAAAATTGACTTCATGTTCTATGCTGGTGTGGTATGGCTGCTGAATTTTTTGAAAAATGAGCAAGTGTTCAGTAGTTGTAGATCTCCAGCAACTTGCCTGTGTTCTTCTAATTTTACACGTTTATAGTAATCTAAGTGTTTAAAAAACTAACCAATCTTTCTTGTGTACAAGCCAGTCTGTGCTAATTTTGTGCCCTGCAACATTTATGCTAAAGCTTGATGAGTTTCATATTTAACTGGGGAAGTGCACATTTTCTTGCTATATCAACTATTCTGTGTTGAGTAATCAAGTTAATGATAAATTGTGTGAAACAGTTTCCTATAAATAGTCGTTGGCCTAACAATCAAAGGAGATAAAGATAATTGTCGATTGGTTTCCCTGAAAATTGAAAACGTCGAGGAGGTATTAAATTTAATTAAAATGTCGCCTCCACACGAGCACTCAACCAGGCGGTGTAAATTGAACATCGCAGCAACTTTTAAGCGTTGAGAAGGGTGGTTTCCCAACAATAAACGACCATGGGCGGAAGCCATATACGAGGTTGATGCTAAATTTACTGGTAAACGATTCATTTACACCCATGCAGTTGACTGCGCCATCGTTCAAGTTTCATACGGGGGCAACCCCACTTGTGGTGGCAATTTTGTTTCAGGCAATTATTAACTCAAGGTTCAACTCTTGTCCATTTCTTTGATAAGTTAACGACTCCCAATCGTGCTCAACAATCTGACGTAACAGTTTCAGACAACTGCACGAGAAGACGGGAAGCGCCAGCTCATCTTTTTGGGTATGCTCAACAACTCTGCAGTCATCTACGAAACAACAAAGCTGTTAAGATCGTAGAAAGAAACATGCAATCCACAAAAATGCGCAAAGGCCACGAAGAAGAGACTGATAACAGAGGTAAATGCAACTGATGTAAAGACTTTAATTTTATTTCTTTCCTCTGGTGATCAGTGATCTCATGCACATAAAACCAACTCCTGTGAAAAACTTTTTTCAACCTTTTCATGTTGGATTCTCTGCACATACTAAATTATAGGGCTTCGCAAAATGGATTGCGATGTCACGAGCGCACGGTTGTAAATGAAATATGTGTTGCGATTCGCGCTTGCGTCGGCGTCTTAGCATTGGAGTTGCCACTGTGTTTCCGAGATTCACGAAACTACGAAGAATCAGCGTTATCCCCAAAGTGACAGTAGTACCGAGAAACTGAATTTACCATAAAAAACAAGGACTCCGACGGAAGGCAAGCGAATGCGAGCAGATTGAATTACTACAGGCGTTCCAGGTTTGATAACTTGGGGACCGTCAGAAAAGAGAACTCATAAGACTTCTACATTTGCGGCTCTGCATGTGACCTCTGGCGGTGAGAGATCGAATTTATTTCGCAAACTTAAGTGGGTAAAAAGCAATGGTGAATGCTTCAAATATGTGATGTTTTTCAGAATTTTGTTATTTAAAACTAGACTGTTAAAGGACAATCGTGCAGTAACTAGCCTCGCCACTAACTACAAAAATTTATCCCTCCAAATTAAGCATAAGACACGAATAGAGAAAAATGGAATTAAAAAGTAGGTCACTTCCATTTGCTTCTGTCCAAGTGACAGCACGGCGTAATGGACTCATCACCCATTACTCTGCGTTGATCGGGTGGGATGGTGTTCTTGGTGATGCTCGAATACTGTCTTACCAGGGCAGAAGCTTATAAATAAATTGCGTTTGCAAAAAAAAAAGAAATTCAAACACGTATTTGCAGAAACGGTAGTCTGTGCGAATAAGGACACAGCCCAAACAACGCAATAGTGTGACTTGAGCCCATGACAAGATTTTTAATGCATACGGTTAAATGTTCCAATAGGACAACATAACGTTTAAAATTACGGGTTTTTTACCCATGAATTTTTCCTGAAACGCAGTTTATTAAGTCCTGCAGAGAAAATTCAACTAACTAGTCACTACAATGGTGTTACATGTGAATCAAGCTCCAGTACTTGTAATAAGAAATTGATTTTATGCTAGTGAACGCGTTTTTTGTCAGTCCTCAAATCTGCAGCGAAAACTTATGAGTGGATTGTTGAAATAGCTAATATTAGAATGAGCTAGTAAATAATGTTACACGTTGTCAAGTAACCACCATGAACAATGTTTTAACAGTTCATCTGTTGTGGAGTCAATTACGCAAAACAGCGATGCTACGGTGAGGTTCCATCGTGTTACTGCGATAGTTGAAGAAATGTCGAAAACCCTTGGAAAAAATATCAATCTGCACTCTTAACATTGCCGCTTGCCATCGCAATCCCATTTGTAAGTTCTAAATTACGAGGGTTTTTAAAATTGTTCACAAAATTATTTATGAAAATTGTGAATAATTAAATGAACCCTAATAATTGGTTAACTTTAATGGCTATAAACTTTTTCCACATCTGCGTGAAAAGGGTGTGAAAATCTCACGTGAGAGAAGCGTGCAGCAAATTGGCACGTAACGTGAAAAGCTTTGTTTAACTGCAGAGTTAAACAAAAATTTCATCCGAGTTTTAACCAACTATCTAAACAAAAATTAAAGCATCAACATAAGTTGATGACCGCTCAGGGTACATATTTAAAATAATCTTGAAGCGATTACATTAAGTGTTGTCAATATGTGTTCATTATAATGTGATTCTCATTGTAAAAAAGAAAAACGTTGCCATTTATTTATTGACAATGTGTTACTTTACTCAATTCTACTTGGTATGAAATTTTCATCCAAATCGGCGCAAACGTTTTCTATACAAATTTCTCTTCATTCAAAAGCGATGAAGGTCGGTGAACGACTTCAAACGCCGCAAACTGCAAACAAGATGGCGTGTTCTTCAATGAATGGTTTCCGTGACTGAAACCTCGGTGCGTGAGACTGATAATCATGTAAGCAGGTGAAGCTTGTTAACGTTGAAATATTTTTCACTGATAATAATGGATTTACGTGCTCATACTTGTAAGCCTAATACTGCTATTTTCACTGATGTGTTTGTCTTAACATCTCGTTGACCCAGGAACGACAAACCAAGCTAAGCCGACGCCGGTCACATAAGTCACCGTTGATTCTCGTCCGAAAGCACTTTGTATTCAGTGAAGGCGAACTTGCACCGATGATTGGCGCATTGTTACCACTATGCTTTGATTTTGATAAAACAGCTTGTTTCGATGTAAAAAAAATGTAATGCATGTTTACGATAAATGTAAAAGTACCTTTTGAAGTCACCTATTTTTTTCCCTGTCACAGGAGACAGCTTATGTCAGCTACATGCGACTTTACGGCTTGGATCAAATAAATTAAGTAATCCATCATGTGATATTGTTGATTCTATGAAACTACGGCTTGATCCTGATTTTGTTTGTTGCAATTTTTCTACATGGAGTGACCATTTGATGAATGATTGAGTTATTCCTGAAACATTCCTGTTTGAATCAAGTTACTTGCGTTTTATTATTGACATCCCTTGAGTGCCAATCTTCAATGAGTACAAAATCTGATGTTGTGATCGCAATGTCACTACATTCCCAGCTAGAAACAACTCAGTCCTTTGTTCGCGAGCGACAATTCGATTTGCTTTAAATCGCATGAAGTGGACGAACGCCACCGAGTGGACAACGACGGCGACAGCGAAAAACTGCTCTGCTCGACATTCTGCTGTTGGTCAGAACGACAGTATTTGTAGTTGAAAGATGCGGATGTCAAACTTTCTACTTCTCGACATCGAAGTGTTAATATAATCAGCGTTTCATTCGTGATTCGTGCATGCCCATTAACTATAAACAGTGAATGTTTGTTTATGTCGTCGCTGAAATAATGCGATTCCAGCTGAACAAAGTGGGAAGTAATGTGGAATCTGTCATATCTTCCACATGCACACATTTAAACAAGCATTACTAAATCCTCTGATTGCATTCACAACGAATGTAATCTGGTGTTTTGAATGTTTTTTCGTTTATCACAAATTTGTACATGTCAAGGCAATTGATATTTTTCGAAGCAATGCGTTAGTTGGTAGATTGTGTTGTGCTCTTATTTCGTTGCTCCGGTTTAACCACGTTTAAATCTTTTGGAAACTCTACTGATGTCAGCATCACGGGTCATGTGACGGTCATATCATCGCCTGTCGCCAAGATAGCGTTGGGGTACTGTTCAGTGTGTTGTGAAAACAGTCGCTATGGTGAGGTTGTGCTAATGCATCTGCTGTGACAGACGACAGTGGTTAATTCGGGGATGTCTAACGAGTAGGAGTGACAATCTGAATAATAAATAATAAGGTATGTATGAAAATATTCGGAGTCTTGCGGTAAGCTAGTTAACTTGCTCGTAATTTAATTGCTGTGGTGTTGGGTTAACAGTTAACACTACTACAGTTGAGCACAGATGTCAGATAGCAACACCGTACTTTTACTGTTAGTGTTATAGTATGTTAGCGTACAGTGTTATAGTATGTTAGCGTACAAACGATTAACGCAACTTATTAAATGTGACATGCTGCACATTCGCTGTCCCACAGTAGGAAGGGACCCTCAAAGGGGCTTAAACGTATGAAGCAAGTAAAATGAGTTGTTTAAACTCTTGTTGCGACACGTTCTGGAAAACTATTATTGTTCACAAATGCTTGTGTTGATGTGGGTTGTCTTTCTTTGAATTAGTAACTACTGTACACGGTGCACCTCACCTGTGTGTATGTGAAGAAGATGTTAAATGCTTTATTGTTTTTGTGGCTATAGTATGTGAGTGATGTGCTAGCAACTAAAAGTGACATAACATGCCTGTGAAATGAGTTTGTATTCTGTAATAAGTAATATTGGATCTTTAATCAGAGTTAGTAATCAGCCCTCACACTTAAATAAGCAAAACTGCATGTTAAAGGCTGAATATCAAACCAGCCAGAAAACTGAATTACTGTAAACTTTTCAGTCTATGGACTTGTGCATGAAAAGGTTGTCAGCATAGAGACCTCAGATTGGTTTAACGTATTACTTGCACCACAATGATCTCTACTGTGACATTTAATGCACCAAGAATGTGTCCACCAACTAGTGTTACTCAGTACTGTCATTAGTGCTTGAAAATGTCAGTTGAGTTGATGTGTAAGTGTATAGCTGAAAATGGCCTCACATCATGTAAGATGTATTAAATTGTTAGAGCTAACTGAGCAAAAGCAATGTAGTCAATGATGGCGATCCATAAAAACAGAAACAGTTTTTGGCAGTTCTACATGTAAACAAGAGGGGATCAGATTCCAGGTCGTAATTCAGCAAATACTACTATGGTCTTTCCATCCAGGTGAACCCAAATTGTCACCCCATGTCTGGTGTGGAGAGAAAATAACAGCACATAATACAAAAAAGCTGTTGCACTAGGTAGGTTAAGGTTTAGTCTGCATAGGTTGCTAAGGCTCTCATAAAGCTTGCCAGTTGCCCTGATAAAAATAGATAAACAAGGCTAGACAAATAGGCGAGCAGAATGAATTTAATAAACAGCTGGAACTGTTAACTTACGCTAGTCTTGATAACACTAAACGGCGGGCTGGAGTGCCGTGTTTCCAATTCAAAAACATGAATTTTGGGCGGACTGCACAACAGAACGGGCCAGTGGACACTATGGGTCGGAGAGATATGTTTTCTTTGTGTAATTTTGGTAGTCCGTATAGTCGGGGTGTTGTGGCATCTGAGATTTTCATCCTGAAGCTTGCTTCTTTTGTGATCTGATTGGATTCGAGTAGGTTGTTTATGAATTTATTGACATCTTTAGTTGTAGAAGCGGTTGGGTTGGTTTTAAGAGGTTTGTTAGTTTCTTCATCATCTAGCATTTTGTTAATCTTGTTGTCATACCATTCTTTGTCTAAGACTGTGGTGATGTTACCTTTGTCAGCCTTGGTGATTATTATGCTTGGATCTTTCTTCAACTGCTGCAACGCGATGTGTTCCTTTTTCGTCAAAACTGATCTACTTCGCTTTTTGTTTTGAATGGTTGAAACCACTTTTCCACGAATTAGGTCAGCCTCGCTGGGAGGAATGCCGCACAATCCGTCTTCAACTGAGGCCAGGATGTCTGTTATTGGTACCTCTTTAGGTGCAGTAGCAAAGTTCAAACCGAGGCCTAACACTTGAACTTGGTCTTCAGTTAAGGTTTTTTGAGATAGATTAACGACCCATTTGTTGGAAGGGTTTGAATTCTTTTTCTGTTGCGGAGGCTTTGTATTCTCTAAGGATGACAACATCGTTTCATGTTTCAACAATTTCTTAGAACACAGACTCTCTCCTTGGGATTTTTCGTAATCCTGAATTGTGTTGAGGTAATCTTCTGAAAGCGAGCGACTCAGAGTTTTCAACAAATTGTCTTTTTGTATGGAGCATACCTTGATTCGTTTATGCGAATAGCGAATTTTCAGTTTTATAAAGTTAAAGCCAGTACGGCGGGTTAACTCTTTGTATTCGTATGACGGTACAGAACTTTTTATCCCCAAGCTTTTAGGGAGAATCTTTCCAGACAATGACGAAGAAAAGTTAAATGAAACATGTGGTTAGACACACATTCCCCTGCTTTTAAGATTTTGAGTTTTAATTCCCCTGCTTTTAAGACACTGATTTTGAGTGCTATCATCATCCTCAAAGCTCATATGAACTGTACATAGCAACGCAAGGCATTAAGGCGATTCCGGCACTTAGAGCATTGCACCAAAAGCCTAACTGCAGATAACAGAGTATGTTCCAACTCATTATTGTTTCAAAATATAAATTGCTGTCCAGAATATTGTGAGGAATACAGCATCAGATTCTGGCCTCAGTTATTCTTTTCGGCTATGCTGTGGTCCGGACTGTTTCTGAAATTGTAAATTAATGCTGAAGAACACACACAGCACTGTCGTCAGAAATATGAAAAGTGTTTGAATGCTGCACATGAAAATTTTCTAGTAGGTGGCAATACAGGAAACAACTAGACGCATTCTGAATCACTTGTTTCCTTGCACAGCGCCGACAAAAAATTTCAACGTAGGCCGTTTTATGAATATATTCACATTACACAAAACAAACTGGAGCAATTGACATCCACAGCGTGATACGTAAGGCTACACCAGTTTGGGTAAACAGTTTTTTGTAACAGTCTTTGTGCTGCTTTACGACACATGACGGAAAGACTATTTCATAAAGTTCAGCTGCCGATTGGTGCACCGCATCCTACATTTCCTAATTGTCTGTTATTGTTATGTTCCTTGAAAAGGTCATGCTCTAATAGCACCACATGTAAAGTTTTTGTTTCAGTGCATCAAAACGACTCTTATAGCTATAAATTTCCAGGTTGACATTGTACTGCGCAGCAATGGCGCTTAGGTGTTCCAACAGGGTTTTCGTCGTTGCCACCTAATGTTGTTAACGCATTGCAGTGGCACTGCCATTTTTACTGCCATAGCAAATCTGCCAAAAAGTTAATTAAATAATCACGAAAAAGATGCGTGCGATCTGCACACACATAAGGCACTGTGATTGCAAGTAAGTGAAAGCACAACTGTAATGGTTGTCATGAAAATGTATGACCGAAATGCAAGCAGCTGTTAATAAAAATTTACTTTCTAATTAAAAGGTGCATGACACACTGTAGGTGAACCACTACACAAATATTTAGAGGTCTTGTATCGCAGGTACTATCCTCCCCCATAAATAGTAACCAAATCCTTACCTTCCCCCATAAACAGCAGCCCACCAGTAACGTTTTTGGAAATATTGTTAAAGTATGGTAAATCAAACAGCATTTTCAACAACGTCCTAAACGAATTTTACTTTTCACGAAAACGAATATTACTTCCCACGATATGTTTCTATTCTTCTAATCGAGGAAACTTTTTTTGTTGTTAAACACTTTCGCAAACGCTTTGTTATTGTTTTAAAAATAACCCTGTCATAACTTCTG
>Ga0210059_1002619_pt1 | contig 28310 bp, 19 predicted proteins | sample Ectturendosymbi2_FD_188042 | JGI IMG/M metagenome (GOLD analysis project Ga0210059, IMG submission 188042) | Ecteinascidia turbinata endosymbiont from Florida, USA - Sample 2 (SPAdes) (version 2) | ecosystem: Host-associated > Tunicates > Ascidians > Unclassified | place: Key West, Florida...
CGCAACCCTTAGTGAAACCTGCCTCACTGGTAGTGGATCCATTTGTTAAGAGCACTAAACCTTCTTCTGGAGCGGACATCCTGAGGGTGAAAGGATGAGGCATGGTGTCGGCATTGCTGTCCGTAACTGCTTGATGACATGCATTAAGCACCCAAGAAACCTTTCCCCATGCCTTATGTCCATGCGAGTTTGCATCCCCCAAAGGTGTTTGACTGTACTGTCAGCATACGCCCCTACACTTATGGCGTGTAGCAATGAAAAGGATGAGTTCTATCAGCTTCTCAGCGAGTCACTCTCTACCATTTCCAAAGGCAATGATTTGGTTCTTGCCGGAGACTTTGACGCTTGGGTTGGAGCGGAATACGATCAGTGGAATGGCGCGCTCGGACATCATGGCTTGGGTAAAGTGAATGAAAATGGTAAACGACTTCTTGAACTCTGCACCAATTACAACCTTGTGCTCACTAACACCTTCTTTGCTTGCTCCCTCAACTCCAAAGTAACTTGGATGCATCCACGGTCTCGCCGCTGGCACCAACTGGACCACATCGTTGTTCGGCGTAGACAATTGAATAGTGTAAAGCATACCCGCAGCAGACTGTGGCACGGATCATGCTTTAGTCCACAGCAAGTTGCTTGTTGCTCCTCGCAAGTTTTTTTCGCAGCAGTACAAAATGCAGTCTGTCCATCAACACCGCAACAATGAAAAACGACTCAAGCACCTCGCTATTCAAATCTTTTCTTTCCGTTAAAGCAATGCCAGATTACCCAGGAACCAATGTTGAGGACGCCTGGTCGAAGTTTAGGTCTCTTGTCATGGGCAGCACAGTGTCAGCTTTCGGTCTTCGACAGAGGAAGCAGCCTGATTGGTTTCGTGAAAGTGCCAATGTGTCAATTCCTGCTGTGGAAGCAAGACATGAGGCCAGACTGCAGCTGAAGATACAAAACACAAGAGCTGCTGAAACCAGACTACTCACAGCCAAAGCTAATGTTCAACGGCTGGTTCATGCTGGATTGCATGACTTCTGTAACAAAGATCAGCACAGAAGTGCAGAGACACTCTTGAGGTTGGTGACCTCTGAGGGGTATACAATGGCATTAAATCCACCACAGAACCACAACCAGTAAGGACCGCATCTCTTCTGTCAGCGCAAGGTTCATTGATTCAAGACCTGTCTCTCCAGCTTGACCATTTTGGGTCAAACACTACTGTTTGATCTATTCACAAGAAAAGCATTTCACGACGGACGCGCTTTCCCATTTTCCACAACATCTGGTTCTGCACAACCTTAATGTAGAAATGTCCTTTTCCTCAGTTAAACAAGTTGTTTGATCATTAAAGAACTTCTGATGGAATCACGGCAGAAATTCTACGTTGTGGGGGCAACATCCTTGCAGGTCATTTATACAATTTTTTGTTGCTTTGCTGGTGCTCACAATGCATCCCCCAAGACCTGAAAAATGTTGTCACTGTTACTATATATAAAAATAAAGGCAGCCGACAAGATTGCAATAATTACAGAGGGATTTCCCTCCTCTCAGTGGTGGGCAAAGTCCTAGCACGCGTCATTCTCCCAAGGCTTCAGATTCTTGCTGATCTTATCCTTCTAGAGAGCCAACGTGGGTTTTGACCCCATCATTCAACCATTGACATGATTTTTACACTTTGACAGCTTCAAGAAAAATGCTTGGAACAGCGTAAACCACTAATTGTTGTAATTATTGACCTCATTACAAAGGCGCTCGATATGGTGTGTCAAGGAGGACTGTTTGCGATCCTGCAATGGCTTGGCTGCACAGACACATTGTTGTCTATCAGCGGTTTCCACAACCATATGCAAGCCTCTGTTCGTTACAATGGCTCTACCTCGAAAGCATTCCCCATTACACATGGTGTTAAACAGGGATGCGTTCTCGCACCAACCCTGTTTGCAATTTATTTCTCAGCACTTCTGCTTCGTGACTTTCCATCCACTTCTGGTGTTTTGCTCCACTCACATGTAGCTTTGGGAAGCTGTTCAATCTATCTCGCTTCTGGACCCGCTCTAAGACTTGCCGGGTGTTCATACATGAACTGCTCTATGCAAATGATGCGGCCTTTGTTGCCCACAGTATTGCAGATGCACAAGTGCTGTGTAATTCTTTCGCAGCAGCGTGGATTGACTTTGGAATGAAGATCAGTTTGAGTAAATCAGTTGTCCTTGTTCAGGGCATCTCCGACCCCGCAACCATTACCATCAATGACGTTACCTTAAAAGTTGTTGAAAAGTTTTGCTACCTTGGATCAAATGTCACTGCATCTGGATCCCTCGTTTCTGAGCTAGACGCATGCATTGGCAAAGCTGCCTCTATGTTTGGAAAACTTAGCTCCTGAGTCTGGGCAAGCCAGCACCTCTTGATTTACGTCAAGATTTGTGTCAATGTGGCTTGCGTGCTCAGCATGCTGCTCTGCAGCTGTGAAACCTGGCCAAAATACCGATACCAGGAAGAAAGGCTCAATGTGTTCCATTTTCGCTGCCTACGATTTATCCTCGGTGTCTCTTGGCATGACCGTATACCACATACTACAATTATGGAGAGAACCAGTGCTCCCGATATGTTCTCCCTCCTTTGAATATATCGACTACGCTGGAGTGGCCATGTGTGCAGAATGGAAGATGGTCGGCTTCCGAAGGACATCTTGTATGGGCAACTACCCTGTGCTCCCCGACCTGTTGGTCGCCCCAAACTCCGATAAAAGGACGTACTAAAAAGAGACTTAAAGGCACTCAACACAAATACAAAAAACAGAAAACAATTGACACTGGAGCGTGCTCCCTTCTACAAGACAGACGAGTATAATTGATTCAAATGCACATCACACACTGCCGCTGTTGCCGATCTGATTGTCGGACACGACGGGAAAGGTCATAGAGAGAGAGAGAATTTTTTGTCTGATAATAATTGACATAACATCATGTTGATACCTCAGACAGATCTTCAGGTAACAATCTGATGCTATTGTTTGAATAAATTATGGAAAACTGAAAAGGGAATGTATGTCCCAGAAGTAATCTGTTACTTGCACTGACTGTTTCATATTGGGCTAATGAATGGATGAGCTTTTGGTAATCTCATTCTCAAATGTTCTCTTGAAAATGTCATTACCTGAAGATGGAAAACTTCTGCCATATGAGAAGTTAGCAATAATCTTTTACCTGCCACAACTTTCTTGACATAGGACTAGGTTTTTTTTGCCTTTGAAATGGTATGTTTTCAGAACACCTCATGGTTCAGGTAAGCACACTACATCCAGGGGGCCTCTTTGGCTGTCATGACAAGCCCTTTTGTACTGGTACTTAGCATTAAAGCTGATGAAATATCAAATGCTGTCACTGCAGGTCTGTAATGACAGTGCTTTGGAACAGGCAGTAGTATTTCCCTTTTGTTTCTTAGTATTATTACAAAACAGTAACGCCCCTGCCTTGTCTACATAGTGCCTGCACAATGACATGAAACAATCCTCTTTTTGATTTGAAAAATCTAAATTGATATTGTGTTGACCGCACGTGTTTCAGAATCTCCTTCTCTGGCAGTGCCAGCTCCAATGCAAGCAAAGCTGTCAGAAGCTTGCACACTGCAACGCACATGCAGAGCTGTTTTGTAATATTTCGTTTCATGGCGAGAGGACAGTGTCCAACCTCGATCTTTTTGTTTTGCAGTTTAAGCCAAAATTTTATCTGCTGTTTGCACCTACTAGGTTATCACGAAATTAAATAAGTCTATGCCTTCCTCAGGGCCACGCCAAGTAATGTGATTGTGTTTCCACTAAAGCTATATTTTTACTAGGAATTTCTCAATACTGAAAGGCACAACAGCTAGCCTCAGAAATTGTGGACGCACTATCTTAACAAAATATCAGTCAAGCGTTGCATTTAAAAAAATAGCCTTTTTATAATCGAACAGTTGACAATGTTGTTTGCTACGCAAGAAGTTCTTTATTGATTAAGTCACTTTTATATTACGATGTAAAATCATCAAAGCAATTGCAACGCTATCATTCTTCTCCATAGTGATTTTGCAAGTATATTTATAGCACCACCATCTTTGATAGACAGTGCTCCAAAGACGCAGTTGTACAGCTGATTGTCAGCATTGATTTTTAGTGTGTGTATGTATGGATAAACAGCTCTAATTGCTATACGGCTGACATTTGTTGAAAGTTCGACAAGCTAAGTATCTTTTCAGCACCATGTTTGTAAGAACAAACAGTGACAGTACTGTAATAAATGCGCCATGGCCGAAAGCAATGATAACTTGGAACAATGAGATTAATACCACCATCTATTCTAAATAATTAGTTGCTCTGGACTACTAGTCCTACTAGTGAAGTTTCATTGGCTTTTAGGTAGAGCTCGATCAATACCAATGTTTTGATTTGTCATTGGCAGAGTTGCAATACACTATTTCGCTGCATTGAGGAAGCATACAACATGGAATTCTACGCGAACCTGGGTCACTAAGATAATCTATCACCATGGCATGTATGCTCACTTGATTTGTTCGCAGGCAGCCATCTGCTTACCACGCATAAACCTGTGAGCGAATGTTGCGTCATAGAGCAGTTTATTGGGATGGTTGGGGAGTGGCCTAAATACTGCACACTACTTGATGCAGTCAGAGGGCATTCTGTATGGTTGTGCATGGTTACAACGCAACGCATCAGGTGTTCAGCATCTTAATTTGCTGCCTCCATACAATACAGTTAACCTCAACTGATGGAACAAAGTCCACACTGAAATACTACAGGAAGTTGGCTATTCTCTCTTGGAAAAGATACTGATACAACGGTAATTCAGGTGGCTCGGTCATGTTATAAAAATGCCATTCAGCAAATTGCTCCTGCTCCATGGTGAGCTCCATTATGGAACACAATCTTCTGGCAGATGAATTATGATTTATAAAGAATACTTTAGGATATAATTGACAAAGCGCAATATCCACCATCAAATAGGGTGGGAGCTGTTGTTCGTTCTTGTTGACCACCCTGAGCAGTATCTAAGCAGGCCAAACAACAGCAAACAACACATGCTGAAATGATGAAAGGCCTCTTGTATGCGGATCAGGTGAATGGTAGTACTAATGCTCAGCATGCTGATAGCACATTGCATCAACAACTGTCCTTCTCAGGACAAGAATAACACGATTCTGGCAATGAACCCACTGCGATTCTTCAGATCAATGTGGAAGGATGGACTCGTCGAAAGAGTGAAATGTATCAAAAAATTTCAGTTGTCCTGGTTGAAGAAACACATCAAAAGGAACCCAATGCACTATACAGTATCTCCCACCAGGATGCCACATGCTGCTCAAAGCATGGGTCCCACTTGACTGCTTATGCACAGGACACAACCAGCTTAACGCAAACACCTACAGAATGGGATTGGCTGATAATAAAAATGTAAAAACTGTGTGTGCAGAGACATCCAATCTGTCAGTCACATCCTCTATACCACTGTACTGTTCTGGCCCCTCCGCCATCACCAACAAAGACCTGATTGAATATCTTCGCAATTCTTCCCTTTTAGACCTAACCACATAGTCCCAAACTACCGATCAGTTGTGTGTATATGACAAAGAACCCCATTCAACTTGGGATATATGAAAATATGACCAACGACATCAACAAGTAGAAAACAGTCTGTACAAAGGGTTTGATTCTTTGAGATACATGCACGTTGACTTTTACTGTAGGATAATGTGAGATTATTGATGTTCTCCTGAGTTTTAAAGTCATTGAGTGACCAATCTAATTTTAAGAAGACCTAATTCTTTTTGATACGTTATTATGTATTAAGGAAAATGTGGGATCCATGGAATATGGTTTGTTAGTTATAGCAGCAATCTAGATATGGAGTTGAACCAGATCAGCCACTTGTCTAATCTGGAATGAAAGATTATTTGAACTAAAGATCTCAGGTGAGATGCAATTTTATAAAAATTTCAGATGCAGTCCTTTAATCGGAAATTCTGATGAAGTTTCCCACCAAGTCGGTATATTTCTGTGCGATGGAGACAGGGAAGTGGAGAAATGTGTATTTCTTTCACTTTCACAACATGTTTACTGATCAAAATTAGTATTTTATCACACTTTTTGGTAATTAAACTAAATAAAGCAGTTTGAATCTGAAATGCTGTTATTAGATTTCACCTAACACTCACTGAATACATTCATGAACAAACCATAATTTGTAACCCTGAGTTTTGTGTCTCATCAATAAATGTTACCAAAGAATCTCACTCAAAAAGCTTCTGTCATTGGCATTGGATAGGTACAACCTTGTAGTAGTCACAAAGCAAAAGTTCCATCAATGTTTACAACATTTCACCAGGTGGCTGGTTAGCTCTTTCGGTAAAGGGCTGGCCTCACAAATCCCCCTTGCCGGTTGTTCCTTTGAGCAAGGAATCTAGCACTCAGCTCATGCGCCAATGCTGGTACCATTTGCTGTGGCCCAAAAAATGCGACTGCGCTTTGTGCAATTATGTGCTGTATCACGGTGTTGTATCGTGTTCATATGCTAGCGCCTCATTATGTTTCGTCTGCTGTGATTCATGTGTTGTGATTGTGCGCGCCTTTCCGCAATGAACAAACCATGCAACTCGGAGGGAAACCTCCATACGTAAGAAGACCCTGAGTTTCAGTTCGTGTCAACAAAATCTACTGCACTGCTTGCATACTTGTACTTAATTTAAGTCCTGCAGAAAATTGAGTGGACTTTTTGGTCTGTGAAGTGGTCTTTGGTCTTTGCCTTTATCCTTTGCCCTTTTTCAAGATAGTTGGAATATTGTTGTCCACAGCAATGCATATAGGTCTCCTCAACACACAAACACATTAAAGATGTCTAATTTGCATTATTGCTCTGTTTTTTCTTTCAGTAGTACAAGTAGACTACTGGATGTGCCAATCAATGTACCAAAATGGGACAAATGTTTTGCACCCAAAATTGCTAATTCTAATGTAAACCACACTGATAATGTTGAGTTATCATCACTGTCTGATAGAGGGAAAGACATTTACATGGACAAAGGATGTTTGTATATAGATATGGACTCATTTGCTGCTTTTGGTGATGTAGACCCTTTGCTGATTACTGACTATCACCTTGCGCATGCCTACAAATATTATGTTCCTGTATGCCACCTGTGATTAACATTGACATGGGTAATTCGGATATTGATCTACTGCTTCTGCCACAACTTAATCCGCATGATGTTTGTATATTACACATTGGTCTTCTGAGTTAGCAATGTTTTAGTAGCACAGACAATCTAGATAACTCATTATGCTGTGAATTGCATGTGGATTTTGAATACTTTCAGTGCAAGGTACTTCTGCAGAGGTCTTAGCTAATAACTTGCGACAACAACATAAAAAATGATTAAATCTGTATCAACATAGCATTATGTCACTGTAAGAAAGGTCATCACAGGCATCCAACTTTCATTCTGGCAGCATTCCTGGTATTCTTTAGTGGAGCAAAGAGTTAATTTTTCTGCGGGCATACTTCCAGCGAAGTACCTAGTAACATTTAGCTACTTCTATTCCTAGTATTCATACGTAAATTTATGACTTTTCAAACAAAAAAGACAAACTGGTTTTCAGTACATTCACCAATCATAGATATACTTAGGTTGGTTTCTGCTCCAAAGTTTCTATAACGTGTGATCACTAAAGTTACTTTATGAAAAAAAATTTAAAACAAAATTGTATCCCTCACTAAGTTTATAACAAAAGTCATGAAGTCGTATTTCACATGCTAGGTCATAAAATTCATATTTTGCCAATTTAATGAGGAATCCATTAAAAGAATATCAAAATATCAGGTCAAACTACTATATCCCTAGGTCAAAGTTGCAATTTGCTTCAAACCAAACTAAATGTACAGTGCATCCTCGATTTTTCGGCCCCCGATTAACCGGTCGGGTTCAACAGGGAGGTACATTCAATTATTTAGTCTAAAATCTACACGTTTTACAGTGGAAATAGTTTTACAGTGGAAATAAACTAGAAAGCCAACAAACAATGTTGTCACGAAGCTCGTTTCTTATTTTGTAAGTTTTTAGGTTCTTTTAAGTGTGGTGTAGGCTGACGGTGGGCACCCTACGATAGATACTTTTCTTATCCGGCCAAGATTTTGGAAAAAGGTTGCCCAACATGGCCGGATAATCGAGGATGCACTGTATTGCTCATGTTTTGAGTTGTTTATTTTAGTGGAGTTTCAACAAACCATGAGGCTTTGATTTCTTATGCCCATTTTTTGCTGGTAATGCTTCTTTGTGCAGTAGTTGTATGTTCTAGCTCAGTCATTTTTGCTTGGTCATATGAAGTCATATTTACTGGCAATACAGTCATATCATCAAGCTTTTTACGTCATCAAAACAGCCCTAATAATAACGCAAACCAGGAGGCAAAAATGAATCAATTTCTGCTTGTTGCCTAAATTTCATTAAAATTAAATTGCAAACAGGCAAGATATATAAAAACTAGTAATCTTTTTGTTTATATACTTTTTTCTTCAATGCTGCTTAAAAATGTTTTTACTTTAAATTCTGCTTATGAAAATTATCTTACATGTGAGTGCACAAAGCAGGCTGTCGATATTTGCTTCTGATCCTTGTCTCTTAAAACAAGTTGGAAATTATGTGCAAGCAAGCATAATTTACAAAAACAAAAAAAAATTCATTTTAGTCTTCCCCTCTGAGCAAGCTTGACATGATTATGTGGACAGACTGTGGAGAACCTGCTTTTTTGCTGAAACATGACAGTATTTTACGTAAAATTGCTTGGAAACATTCTGTCATCTTTGCTTTTGGACACTTTTCCAAAATCTCTTAGTTCCATTGCTGCCCAACAAGCATGATAAAACAAACAAAAGGTAGTATTATCAAAGAATTTTATTTAAAGAAATCGATACATATAGTGCCCCCCCCCAGTTTAGTGTGATTGATGTGCTTGGCGGCCATCACTAAGTTTCAAAATATTGGGAGGCATTTTAGTGAGGTACAGATGTAGATAACATGTGTGTGAATCAACAAGCAGTTTCTTTGCTTTGAGAGCATTAAAGTCATAGCCAAAACTCCCATGTCAACCAAATATGTGGGAATGATAGAACCCAATGGATGAGCATTTTTGCCCCCTTACCCCTGAATATCACCAGCAAGGGGGTGATTTATTGTTTAAGGACATTTTTTTAGTAATTTAAAAAAATCAGTCAATTACAGAAAATACTTGGTGGTGGGGACAAAAATTGTTGTCTAGCGATTTTCCCAGTGCTTAGCGCAAGAAAGCATGCACAAAAACCATGCAGGGTGTGTGTGTGTGTGTAAGAAAAAAGGACATGCTGAAAATGCGAATTCATTGAGAAGACTGCTTGATTTAAGTTTTGCAAGAAACAGGAATTGTGGTAAGCCCAGTATCACTTGAAATCTTGTAAGGTTTAAAACTTTGAAAACATTAGGCATTGGACTAATGCTCCTATTTTTTCAAATATGTGCTTGTTCATGCATGAAACACAGTATCATTGAGGACATTTCCAGGCCAAAAATTACCAAGTACAAAAATCTCACCAAACAACAGCTCCATTGAAAGCACTGCTAGGTTTGATTTTCATTAGCAACAAAAAATGCTGTTGAGAACTCTAAAACTTCATAGGTAGTAAACATTGCAATAATGCTTTTTAAACCCATGCTTCTTGATGCATGAGACACAGAAACACTGAAGTCATTGCAGAGTTCCCACACATTTTTAAAAACAATTTTCTATACTTTTTCACTACCTTTTCAATACTAAACATAAGAACATCACTTCTCTTCATTTTTCCAAAATTTTATTCATGGAACACAAAGCAAAAAATATTTGCAAAACTGTCATCAGTAGTAAAGAACAAATTTTGAATTTGAAAAAATGGCTGAAATTAGCAATTTTCATACTTTTTCAAGGTCTTGAGAACCAATACAATGTGGGAACCCTGTCATTGATAGCTAGAAGTTTGCAAGAAAAATTCTCGTAAAACAGAGCTTGCATTTGATTTTTGTAAGCAACAAAAATTGCAATAAACACAGCATCACCAAAAATCTTGGTAGTTTTATCAAGTGAGCTCAATGCAATAGACACAAAACATAAACAGTAGAGCTTTCTGTTTACATAGAACATCAGAACAACTGGGTCAGTGCTCTGTGCAGCAATTTTTAAGGTAGCAGCACCAATTTTACAAAAAAATACTCCTTTTGGTCATTATAAACCCACACATTTTTCAGTTATATATACATACATAAATAAGATGAACAGTTTTCCGCAACAGCACTTATGTGACACAGTGTTGATTATTTTTCACAAAATCCAGCTTCTTGAATGAAAACAAGAAAAAACAAAGAAAACAATCAATACCAATCACTTCTTACAGTACCAATGAAATCACAGAATCAATATTTACCCAGAAATCATGTAAACACAAAACAGTCTCATTTAAAAATGGTTGAAAGAATCAAATTGTAGAAAATATTAAGCAATGCACTGACGTTTTCAATGTTTCAATTTCATGCTTGTTTCCACATGAAATACAGCATAAAGTGCAGGCATAAAGTGAACCTCCTTCAGGCAGGGGCAACGCCAAACTACGAGTGGTTGAACAAAGAACTACTAAATCAGCATCAAGGTAAAGCTGCAAGTGTTGATCAACAAGGACCTCCTGCACGCAATGGTAAAAACAAAGCACAGGCTGCAGACAGAAATCACAACAAAGCTGAAGCTGTTTAGTGGCAACTGCAAAGTATGACCATGAACAAAAGACAACTTCTACAAACAGCAGCAGACTTTTTGTGTTTTGTTTGTTTTGATTTTCTATTTTTTTTCAGGGAGAAATAGTCCATTCAACATTAAGTGACTCCTTTAGACAGGGCTAAGTATGAGGCCTTCGACTAATGCAACTTTTATAAATAATGGCAACAATGAAGTTTTTTTGTGTTTTGGCTTTGTGGCCAACAGGTGGGTATTTTGTCTGAAGCGCCCATTATGTGATTTAAAAATTTGAATGCTTTAAGTCCAACTTTTGAATTTTAATTACTTAAGTAATTTGTTAGAAATTGCTTGTTATGTAAACAATACATTTTTGTTACTTGACCCCAGCCCTACTGCAAAGTATGAGCCAATGAACAAAAGAGAAATCCTTCATACAGTGGCAACAGCAAACTTTTTTTCCTTTTTTCAAGAAGAAACAGTGTGTACAACAGTAGCAACATAAAGCACATGCCTTTTAACAAACAAGGCCTCCATCAGATGGTGGCGAACTATGAGCTATTGCACAAAAAACAACTCCTGCAAACAACAGCAACAATAAAATTGTGTTTTGTTTTTTTGTTTTTTCGTAATTTATTTTTCGGGAAGAAACACACCCTACAGCTTCTATTTGCGCTGAAACATTTTGGTAATTTTTTGCTGATACATTTTGGTCACTCAGACATTTTCAGTCATTCATCTTGCAGTTGTATTCAAACTCCTCAAACAGTGTTTATTAGCCTGTATTTTCAGACATTCTGACTGAAATGACTTAATTTTTCTTTTGGTCATCAAAAAAAAATATGGTCTACGACTGAAAAAACAGCCCAGACAGCAGCAAAGTACTACAGGGCGTTTAACAAAGAGCAACGCATTCAGACATGGGCACCAGCAAGGTATGAGCCTTTAAACAAATCCTAGAATTAATGGAAAATGCAGTCTTTTTTGTATACTCCTTTTCATGTCTTTTTTCAAGAAGAAACACAGCCTACAGAGAGCAGCCACATGAAACACAGACTGTTCAACAAATACAATGTTTTTCAGACATTGAGAATGGCACAATTTAAATTGTTGAACAAAAGACAACTAGCTACAGCAGTAACGATAAACCATATGTTGTTAATCAAAAAGCTTCTACACAGTGTTGCTTTCTAGCAACAAAGCACAGTCTGCAGACAAAGGAAACAGCAACTAACAAGCTAATCCACAAGAAGCCCTTCAGACAGCAGCCACAGCAAACTTTGAGCCGCTAACAAAAGGCAACTCCAAAAAACACAAACTCTTTTTTTGCTTTTTTTCTAAGAGAAACAGTATTGATGAAGTTTGTTTTTTTTGTTTCTTAAGAAACGTAGCCTGCAGATAGTAGCGACATGGGGTGCAGGCCGTCCAACAATTACCGCCTCCAGACAGCTGCAAAGTTTCAGCCATTGAATGAAAAACAACTCTTGCAACCAACAGCAATGACAAAGTTTGTTAAAGGAAAAGACTCATCCATAACATAAATTAAAAGCTGATCAACAAACAGCAGCAAAGCACAAGCTGTTGAACAAAAAGCAACTTCAACAAACAACAGACTGGATAAAGTTCTTATCTGTATTTTGTTTTCCTTTCTTGAAGTTTTTATATTTTTTCAAGAAGGAAACACAGCCTGCAAACACTAGCAACGTGAAATAATGCCATTCAATATTAGCACCTATATCGAACAGTGGCAAGTACAAGCCAGTGAAAAAAAGACAGGTCCTACAAACAACTGAATCAGCTTTCCTGTTTTCTGTTTTTTTCTACATTGTTTTGCATTTTTTAAAGAAAAAACACTTCCTCCAAACAGCAGCAACATCAAGTCAAAGCCATTGAACAAATATAGCCTCCATCGGAAAGCAACAAAGTATGAGTTACTGAGCATATAACAACTCTTACAAACACTGGCAAAGGCAAATATTTTTTGTGTTTATTTTTTGATAGTTTTTTAAATGAACAAATTAATGCAGCCTGCAGACATTAAGTTAAGGCTGTCAAAAAATTATTTTTCTATATTTTTTTGAGAAAAAACAAGGCCTGCAGACAGTAGCAAAATAAAGTACAAGACCGTCAACAAAAAGAATATCAATCAGACAGCGGCAAACAATGCAAACAGAAAACAACACAAATGCAAACAAACTGTGTTTTTGTGTTTTGTTTTTTTAATTTTTTTAGGAAAAAACATAGCCTCAAGATAGTAGCAAAATAAACTACAGGCCAATAAACAAAATGCACCTCCATCAGACAGCAAAGAAGGGCAACGATGAAGTTTCTTGTGTCAATTTTTTAATTTTCCTTTATGTAAAATACTGCCTGAAGACAGCAGCAAATCAAAATACTGGTCATTCAACGAATAACACGTGCAAAAAATGAACCATCACACAAAAAACAACTCCTTCAAACAAGGTACACAATGAAATTTTTAGGAAAACATAGCCTGTAGACGACATGAAGCACAGGCCGCTAAACAAATAGCAGCTTTATCAGAAAATGACAAAGTCTGAGCCTTTCAATAGAAGTAATTACAATTAATGGAAAATGGGGCTTTTTTATGATTTCTTTTTAAAATTTTTTCAGGAAAATAATGCCGCCTGCAGACAACAGCAACATTGGGACCAACAGTCCAACAAACAGCACCTCCACAGACATCAGGAAAAAATGAGCTGTTGAACAGAAACCTCCGACAAACAACAGCAACGATGAAGTTTTTTTGTGCGTTGTTTCTTTTTAAATCTTTTAAAGGAAAAGAACAGCCTGCAGACACCGGCTAAAAATGTTCATTTTTATTGCTTTTTTAGGACAAAAGCACAGCCTGTATACACTAGCAACAAGAAGTACAGGCCATTCAACGAATAGCACCTCCAACAGACATTGGCAAAGTCTGAGCTGTTGAACAAAATCAAGTCCTACAAATAATGGAAAACAAAGTATTTTTGTGTTGTTTCTTCATTTTTCATAGAAAGTAAATGCAGCTTGCAGACAGTAGAAACATGAAGTGCAGGCCATTCAACAAATCGCACCTCCATGAGACAGCGGCAAGGTCTGAAGCGCTCAGCATAGAATAACTCATAGAAACAACTCCAACAATAACATTGTTCAGTTTTGTTTTTGAAAAAATGCAGTCTGCAGATAGTAGCAACATTGAGTACATGCTGTTCAGCAAATATCACCTCCAACAGACAGCGGGGGAAAACGAAGTGTTGCACAAAAACAACTCTTACAAACAACGACAATGATAAAGCTTTTTTCAGTGTGTTGATTTAAAAAAAAAAAAATTTTAAGGAAACAACACAGCCTGCATATGGTAGCAACATCAACTACAGGCCCATCAATAAACAGCACTTCTATCAGACAACAGCATTTATCTGAGCCATTGAAAACAAACAACTACAAGCACCAGCAACAATCACTTTTTAGTTTTCTGTTTTTCTTATTTTTAAATACAGCCTGCAAACAGCAGCTATATAAACAGGCCATTCAACAAATAACAACTCCATTGCAAAAAACAACTACAAACAACAGCAACAATAAGCTTTTCTTGTTTTTTATTTTTTTGCTTTTTTCATTCTGTTATATTTTTGTAACATATATATATATCTACTTTTTTATGATTTTGTATTGATCTTTTTCATTCTTTCTGGAAGAAACACAGCCTGGAAACCTTGAGTAGAAACTGTTCAATAGACAGTAGCAACATTGAGTACAGGCTGTTCAACATATAGCACTTCCATCATACAAAAGCAATATATAAGCTGCTGAAGAAAAACAACTAGAAACAACAGCAACCATCAGTTGATTTAAAAATTTTATTTATATTTTTCTTTATTTTTATTTTGTTTTTTTATTCTCTCTGTAAGAAATACAGCTTGACAACATTGAGTACAAGCTGTTCAGCAAAAAGCATTTCCAACAGACAGCGGGGAAAAAAACAGGCTGTTGAACAAAAAAGCAACTCCCATGCACAATGGCAATGACACAATGTTTTTGTTGTTTTTTTAATTTTTTGGGAAAAAATGCAGCCTGCACACTGTAGCAAAACAAGTACAAGGCCATCAAAAAAAGGCACCTCCATCACACAGTGGCAAACAACAGTGCAATATTTTTTTTCAGGAAAAGGACTGTAGACAGTAGCAACATTGAATGCAAGCTGGTTCAACAAATATCACCTCCAACACACAGTGGGATGAAATGAAGGGTTGCACAAAAAAACAACTCTTTACAAACAACAATAGTGATAACCTTTTTACTATGTGTTGCTCCTTTTTTTAAGGAAACACAGCCTGCAGATGGTAGCAACAACAAGTACAGGTCCATCAACAAATAGCACTTTTCTCAGTCCACAGCATCATCTGAGCCATTCAAGACTAAACAACAAGCACCAGCACAGGCCATTCAACGAATAGCACCTCCATTAGACAAAGGCAAGACATGAGCCACAGAAGAAAAAAACAAACAGCAGCCATGAGTTTATTTTTTAATTTTTAGAAATATTTTTGATTTTTCTATTGTTTTTGATGTTTTCTTGATTTTTTTCTTTAAGTAAGAAATAAAGCCTGGCCACCAGGGTTGCGGAGTCTGAGTCGGATACTTATCAACACTGAGTTGGAGTTGGATTTTTTTTGTCTCTGGTTGTACAATTGCACCATTTTTTAAATCACTCTTCATTGGGAATTCCTGTTGAAATGGTATAGTTTCTTTTGAAACTTTTGTTGAAACAAGGATTTCTTGCTGTGCATGATGATTTCCATTAATTTTAACACCGAAATTTCATTCACTTAATGTTAAGGAGTGGGGTTGGGAGTCAGAAATTTTGGAAAGGTCTGAGTTAGATATTTTATCTCTGACTCCGCAACCCTGTTGGCAACATTGAGTACAAGCTGTTCAACAGAAAGTAGCAACGTTGAGTATATACTGTTCAACACAGACAGTGGGAAAAAACGACAGGTGATCAAGCTATTTTCGGTGTATGTTGCTTGTTTTTCAATTTTTAAGGAAACAACACAGCCTGACAACAGCAACATCAAGTAGAGACCCATCAATGAATAACACTTCCAATCAGACGAGGGCATTATCTGAGATGTTGAAGAAAAAAAAATACAAGCACTGAGAACAATCACTTCATTTATTTATTTTTTTTAATTTTTAAATACAACCTGCAAACAGTAGCAAGACCATTCAACGAATAGCACCTACATCACCGAAAGGCAAAACACCTTCCAAAAACACAACTACAAATAACAGCAACAATAAGTTGCTCTTTCATACTTTTTTATTTTGTTTTTTTATTCTTTTATTTATTTTTTTGTATTTTTATTTTATATAAGTACACCTATACTTTAATTTTACAGGCTGTTGAATAAAAAAGAACTACTACTCACAACCTGCAAACAGTAGCAACATAAAGACCATTCAGCGAATAGCACCTACATTACAGAAAGGCAAAACACCAACAAAAAACACAACTACAAATAACAGCAACAATCAGTTGTTCTTTCGTGCATTTTTATTGTTTTTTTATTCTTTTATTTATTTTTTTGTATTTTTATTTTATATAAGTACACCTATACTTTAATTTTGCAGGCTGTTTAATAAAAAAGAACTACTACTCACAACCTGCAAACAGTAGCAACATAAAGAAAAGGCCATTCAACGAATAGCACCTACATTACAGAAAAGAAAAATTCCAACTAAAAATACAAGTACAAATCACAGCAACAATAAGTTGTTCTTTTTTATTTTTTTGTATTTTTATTTTATATAAGTACACCTATACTTTAATTTTACAGGCTGTTGAATAAAAAAGAACTACTACTCAAAACCTGCAAACAGTGGCAACATAAAGGCCATTCAGCGAATAGCACCTACATTACAGAAAAGCAAAACACCAACAAAAAAATACAACTACAAATCTAAGCAACAATCAGTTGTTTTTTTATTTTGTTTTTTTATTCTTTTATTTATTTTTTTGTATTTTTATTTTATACAAGTACACTTATACTTTAATTTTTCAGGCTGTTGAACAAAAAAGACCTACTACTCACAACTTGCAAACAGTAGCAACATAAAGAGAAGGCCATTCAACGAATAGCACCTACATTACAGAAAAGCAAAACACCAACCAAAAATATAACTACAAATCACAGCAACAATAAGTTGTTCTTTCATGCTTTTCTATTTTGTTTTTTTATTCTTTTATTTATTTTTTGTATTTTTATTTTATACAAGTACACCTATACTTTAATTTTACAGGCTGTTGAATAAAAAAGAACTACTACTCACAACCTGCAAATAGTAGCAACATAACGAAAAGGCCATTCAACGAATAGCACCTACATTACAGAAAAGCAAAACACCAACCAAAAATACAACTACAAATCACAGCAACAGTAGGTTGTTCTTTCGTGCTTTTTTATTGTTTTTTTTATTCTTTTATTTATTTTTTTGTATTTTTATTTTATGTAAGTACACCTATACTTTAATTTTACAGGCTGTTGAATAAAAAAGAACTACTACTCACAACCTGCAAACAGTAGCAACATAAAGAAAAGGCCATTCGACGAATAGCACCTACATTACAGAAAGGCAAAACACCAACAAAAAAACACAACTACAAATAACAGCAACAATCAGTTGTTCTTTCGTGCATTTTTATTGTTTTTTTATTCTTTTATTTATTTTTTTGTATTTTTATTTTATATAAGTACACCTATACTTTAATTTTGCAGGCTGTTTAATAAAAAAGAACTACTACTCACAACCTGCAAACAGTAGCAACATAAAGAAAAGGCCATTCAACGAATAGCACCTACATTACAGAAAAGAAAAATTCCAACTAAAAATACAAGTACAAATCACAGCAACAATAAGTTGTTCTTTCGTGCTTTTTTATTTTCTTTGATTTATTTTTTTGTATTTTTATTTTATATAAGTACACCTATACTTTAATTTTACAGGCTGTTGAATAAAAAAGAACTACGACTCAAAACCTGCAAACAGTAGCAACATAAAGGCCATTCAGCGAATAGCACCTACATTACAGAAAGGCAAAACACCAACCAAAAACACAACTACAAATAACAGCAACAATCAGTTGTTCTTTCGTGTTTTTTTATTTTGTTTTTTTTATTCTTTTATTTATTTTTTTGTATTTTTATTTTGTACAAGTACACCTATACTTTAATTTTGCAGGCTGTTGAATGAAAAAGACCTACTACTCACAACCTGCAAACAGTAGCAACATAAAGAAAAGGCCATTCAACGAATAGCACCTACATTACAGAAAAGCAAAACACCAACCAAAAATATAACTACAAATCACAGCAACAATAAGTTGTTCTTTCATGCTTTTTTATTTTGTGTTTTTATTTTGTTTTTTTATTCTTTTATTTATTTTTTTGTATTTTTATTTTATGTAAGTACACCTATACTTTAATTTTACAGGCTTTTGAATAAAAAAGAACTACTACTCACAACCTGCAAACAGTAGCAACATAAAGGCCATTCAGCGAATAGCACCTACATTACAGAAAGGCAAAACACCAACCAAAAACACAACTACAAATAACAGCAACAATAAGTTGTTCTTTCGTGCTTTTTTATTTTGTTTTTTTTATTCTTTTATTTATTTTTTTGTATTTTTATTTTATACAAGTACACCTATACTTTAATTTTACAGGCTGTTGAATAAAAAAGAACTACTACTCACAACCTGCAAACAGTAGCAACATAAAGGCCATTCAGCGAATAGCACCTACATTACAGAAAGGCAAAACACCAACCAAAAACACAACTACAAATAACAGCAAGAATCAGTTGTTCTTTCGTGCTTATTTATTTTTTTGTATTTTTATTTTATGTAAGTACACCTATACTTTAATTTTACAGGCTTTTGAATAAAAAAGAACTACTACTCACAACCTGCAAACAGTAGCAACATAAAGGCCATTCAGCGAATAGCACCTACATTACAGAAAGGCAAAACACCAACCAAAAACACAACTACAAATAACAGCAACAATAAGTTGTTCTTTCGTGCTTTTTTATTTTGTTTTTTTATTCTTTTATTTATTTTTTTGTATTTTTATTTTATACAAGTACACCTATGCTTTAATTTTACAGGCTGTTGAATAAAAAAGAACTACTACTACTCACAACCTGCAAACAGTAGCAACATAAAGGCCATTCAGCGAATAGCACCTACATTACAGAAAGGCAAAACTCTAACCAAAAACACAACTACAAATAACAGCAACAATCAGTTGTTCTTTCGTGCTTTTTTATTTTGTTTTTTTTATTCTTTTATTTATTTTTTTGTATTTTTATTTTATACAAGTACACCTATACTTTAATTTTGCAGGCTGTTGAATAAAAAAGACCTACTACTCACAACCTGCAAACAGTAGCAACATAAAGAAAAGGCCATTCAACGAATAGCACCTACATTACAGAAAAGCAAAACACCAACCAAAAATACATCTACAAATCACAGCAACAATAAGTTGTTTTTTCGTGCTTTTTTATTTTGTTTATTTTATTTTATATATTTTTTGTATTTTTATTTTATATAACTAGATCTATACTTTTTAATTTTATTATTTCTGTAAGAATAACAGCCTGGCAACATTGAATACAAGCTATTCAACAGAAAGTACCAACATCTAGTACAAGCTGTTCAATGAAGAGCATCTCCATTGGTCAGCAGGAAAAAACAGGCTGTTGAATAAAAAATAACTATTATTAACAACGGCAACATGATGTTTTTCTGTGTGTTGTTTCTTCTTTAATTTTCTCAGGAAAAAAATCAGCCTGCAGGCGATGGTAAACTAAAGTACAGGCCCATCATCTAATAGCACCTTCATCATACCATGGAAATATACAAGCCGTTGAAGAAAAAACTACTAGAAACGACAGAAACAATAAGCTTTTTTTATTTTGTATTATTTTAAATTTTTAAGTAAAATACTGCAGCCTACCACCAGTTTTTGATTGAAACACAGACTGTTCAACAATTAACACATTCATTTTACAATGGCAAACTACAAGCTGTTGAACAAAAAAAAACACCTATGCACTACACCATTGACATCGGTTTGTGTTGTTTTTTAATTTTTTGTGTAAAAAATGCAGCCTGCAGACAGTAGCAAAAAAGTACAAGGCTGTCAACAAAATCCAACTCCACCAGATAGTAGCAAACAATGGAACAATAAGTTTTTTTTTTGTTTTTTTCTTCAGGAAAAAACACAGGTTTTAGCCCAACCCTTCAATAGCACCTCCAAAACAACTGCAAGTTGACCTGGGGGAACAAATGTCTTTGGCGAGTGACAAGGAAGAAACACCTGAACCAAATAGAGGCCCTACCATGATTTTGTGCAATCAACCAAATGTCTGAACAACGGCTGACTGTGTAAGCAAATTTGAAAAAATAAGAAATGCAAACAGCAGAAAGTTAAAAAATGCTACCAGTGTGAGCAACTGAGAGCTGGTTTTGCGTGAACAGCAGGAGTCAAATACATGGATTCCAGGTGGGGACAACAACGCAAAGACTGTCAGAAACCAGTTTTAGTACCACCATTTCAGGATGGAGCCAATCGGTCTGAGAATTGTGGCAGAGGTACAAGCTCACCACTATCCTCACTGAACGTAAAGACATCTGCCTCTCTAGATGCAGCACTGTGTATGTCAGACACTATCGTTATCTTCAGCATTTTCTCTTGTTTCCATCGATAAACACGATACAAACCACAGCATAGTCAATTTTAACTGTCAAGGTCGCTGCTATGGCTTTGTGATGTGGGCTAATACATTTTCAAGCCCAAGCTACCCATGTACGTTATCACGAACAGATCAGACAATGCCATTCATCTGCAAAGTCAACAAAAGGGGATCAATTTTCCCTATTGAAATTTTTATTAAATGCTTAACACTTTGAAAGCCAGGATACAATATATTTGTACCTGAAATCGGCCTGAAACCAGCAGTTGTCTGTTGCCTTACCAACGCCATAGCTCCTCTGCTGATTGCGCTAGAGAGCTGTTCAGGGGCTCAAACGGATCAGCAAGTTTTCTAATCTGCACTCGAAAAAAAATTTTTTGGTAGATGGTTGCAGATTTTTTGTGAGTGACGTTGTAAGCAAAGTAGCTTCTGGGCCATTTTGGCTCATGTTACCTGGCCTAGGACCCAACCGCTAGGCCAAAATATTTTGCTGGAAAGTTTTTGTTGGAAAATAGGCTCGAGTCCAGGTCTTTTGACCCTTTGATCGACTTTCTAGTGTTTCTGGATCAAAAGTTATGATCTAAAATAAACTAATTAATTGATTATCTAATTAGTCAATTAAATTTATTACTTTAAATCATAACTTTTGCACTTGAAACCCTAGCAGGTCATCCAAAGTAACAAAAGACTCGGATTGTAGCCTAGTTTCCAATATAAACTTCAGCGAAATACTACCATCTAACGGTTTGGGCCCAGGGCCAGGTGAAGTGGGCCAAGGAGGCCTTAAAGTCCTCCACAACACCCCCAAACAAAAAAAATTTTAGAGTGCAAACTACAACACTTGCCAAGTCTTTTGAGCTTTTGACCAGGTCTGTAGCACTTACCAGACCAGATAAATTCCCGTGCAAAGCCGTGTGTGATCCAGCTGTTTTTGCACGAACCACATGAATTAACTCAGGTGCGAAAGTGTTAAATAAAAACAGCAGTCCTTCTGTGCACTCCACAAAGCACTACCGGCCCTTGGAGCTGCCATTTGTCATTATCATTATTTGCCATCTGTTTGCTGCCCACATTGATCACCAGCCATATAATTTACTCATGAAATGAAAAAATGCAGCATTGGTGTCAAACCTGTTTTTTGCGATATTTCAGATGTCAACTAAGAGGTAAATGACTGTCTCAGCCTCCTGTGGCTCCGTCCTGTACCCAATCAATCACCAAGTGATGCTGATGCACTTTAGGAAAAAGACAAGGTTCAGGTAACATCAATAGAGAACTACCATAAGGTCACCTACGATGCAATTGTTGCTAGCCTGCTTCAACCTCTGGTCTGATCAAGAACTGGTGTTGCAAGAACCTCGCCACACACATACGTTTGCTGAGAGACTGCCTGCAGGGCTGTGATGGCATCAGACAGCACAGTTGCGATTACTTCGTAGCAGTGATGGTTGAAATGCAACTCGGTAACAGATGACAATGTGCTTGACAATTTAATACGGCACGATCATGTGTGGTGTTACTTGTTATGGAAGCAAGCATATCACTGGTTGCGACTCTTGCTTTTAGCTTTGCATCTACACAAGCATGGATATCAATTGCTCGTCTCTTGTCTAATTTGCTGCTGTTTCCAAACAGCGATCGTTCGTTCCACAGGCAATGTTTCACACACTGAGCAAATTGTTTGCAATCTATTTCGATCATCTACGTTCGGGCAAGAGAAGTGTGGAAATTTTTCGCGTAAGTTTGTATTGGAAATTAGGCTAGAATCTGAGTGTTTTTGCCCTTTGATCAGATTTCTAGCATTGCTGGTTCAAAAGTTATCTAAAAACAATTAACTAAACAATGATCTAATTATGGGATGAATCAGATATTTTGTTGTTTTTAGGTCAAAACTTTTGAACCAGAAACTCAAGAAAGTGAATCAACGGATCAAAAAACTGATTTTATCTGAGTTTCCAACAAAAACTTGAGCAAAATATTTCCATCTAGCAGTTTGGGCCCAGAGCCAGGTAACCTTAGCCAAAATGGCCAAAAACCTACTGCAATTATGACGTCACTCACAAACAAAAACCTAACCCAAAATCAAAAAAATTATATATTCATAGCTGAGTTGCTGCATCTTTTGAGGGTTTAAACAGCTCTATCGTGCAATTGGCAGAAAAGTTAGAGTTGCAAAATGTTAGCCTTTTAAGTGGGTCTTAAAGGCAAAAGTAGCCCAAAGTCAAAGGGGTTAACATCTTCTGAGCTGGCCAAGTTTCATTTAAAAGGGATAATTTGTCCCAAGTCTTTGCAACTCCTCCATAACTTGCCAGTCAATTGGGCTAGAGAGTTGTTCAAACCCTTAAAAGACTCGGCGAGTCTTCTAGTTTGCAATGGAAAAAAATTTTTTAGGCTTCAGATTGGGTGATATCGTAAGTGGGATAGAATCAGGCTTCTTTGGCTAAGGTTATTGGGCACTGGGCACAAACCGCTTGATAGAAGTATTTCGCTCCAATTTTTAGTAAAAACTAGACTGAAATCCAAGCCTATTGAGCCTTTGATAGACTTTCTAGTTTTTCTGCTTCATAAGTTACGGCCAAAAAAACATAAAATTGGTATTTCACAAAAAGTGGTAATTTTATCCTGACTTTTGAACCAGAAATGCTACAAAGCCAGTCAGAGGCTCAAAGACTTGGATTTTAGCCTAGTTTCCAGTGAAAACTTCAGTGAAATTCCACCTAGCGGTTGGGTCCAGGGCCTGGCAACCTGATCCAAAACAGCCAAAAACCTATCGCACTTTACACGTTGAGAGTTGGTGCACGATATATTCATACCTGGAAATCGGCCTAAAACCAGCAGTTTTCGATTGCCTTACCAATGCCATAGCTCCTACGCTGATTGTGCTAGAGAGCTGTTCAAGGGCTCAAACGGATCGACAAGACTTCTAGCCTGTAACGAAAAAACTTTTTTTGGTAGGGGGCTGCGGATTTTTGTGAGTGACGTCATAAGTGAAGTAGTTTTTGGGCCATTTTTGCTCATGTTACCTGACCTAGGGCCCTACATCTAAACCGAAGTATTTCTCTGAAGTTTTCATTGGAAGCTAGGCACGAGTCCGAGTCTTTTGATCAACTTTCTAGCGTTTCTGGTTCAAAGGTTATGATAAAAAATAAATGAAATAATTATCTAATTATTGGACTAATCAAACATTGTTTACTTCAGATCACATCTTTTGTACCCGAAACCACAGCGGGTCATCCAAAGTATATAAAAACTCAGATTTTAACCTAGTTTCTAATAAAAACTTCAGTGAAATACTATCATCTACTGATTTGGGCCCAGGGTCAGGTGAAGTAGGCCAAGGTGGCCAAAAAGTCTTCCACTGATGACGTCACTTATAAAAAATCCACACTCCCAACGAAGAAATTTTTTTTCATTGCAAAGTACAAGACATGCCCAGTGTTTTGAGCATTTGAACAGCTCTCTACCAATTTCGGCGCCAGAGTTACGCTCGTGCAAAGCCACGTGCGATCTGACTGTTTCGGTACGAAATGCTTGAAACAGGCCAGACGTGAACGTGTTAAACGTGCCCCTTGAGATAGGCAAAAGTACCCACAGGGGTACATGTAGCCTATTTTGAGGGCTTCTGTTCTTGTGTGATGATGCCTTTTGCCTATGTTTTCAGCTCTTGAGCAACTGATTAACCTCATGCAACGTAGGTCACTGGTTTATTATTGCAGGCTACCAAATTACAAATATGAAAATGTGAAAAAGTATGTATGGAGGTAATTCTACAATTTTACCAAATAAAATTGGATTGAATTACCCCTTTTTCATTTATTCCTGCTATGTTCTGTACTGTTCCATCATTTTCATCCAGAACATTCTTAGCAGAAAAGCACACGTTAACAAATTGCACATACTATATATATTAATCATCACTAGCCTGCTTTGGGCCAGCAAGGTCAGATATGGTACTGTATGAAGATTTGGAGCCCAAAACCAGCAAGGCATAATATTTTTCAACCTAAAGTAGGGTTTCTCGACCTGTGGGCCACGACCTAGTACTATTGAAATTGAGTACATTTTGCAAGATAAACTTTTCATTGAAAATTGAAGCAGCTCCTGAGCTACAAACATTGTAATAAGCTCTTTTTTGTCATGTGTTGGAAATTGTTGCAACATGGAAATTTCCATGTAGCCTATCACACTGTGCACGATATACAGTTGCTGAAGGTATTTTGAGCTGAAGAGGTGGCTCTTGTTGTCATGAAAATGAAATCTAGAAGCAGGTTTAATGTGGAAGATGATTTGATTTGTGGATTACCGTGTATGAGTCTCAAATATCTATGCTTTCCAACAACGAACAGGCCCAACCTTTGCATTGATTGTAGCGTATGTCATGTCATTAAATGCTGTTTTGATATCTGCTCTGTGCAAGTGAGAAAGTTGTCACATTGCAGAAGTTGTACCGTTGGTGGGCCATGGACTCCCTGTTTGTCTATTAATTGGGCCGCATGCTAGAAAATGTTGAGAACCCCTAACCTAAGACCTTGTAGCTTGGACATTTGTTGCAGTTCTATCACAAGCGACACAATTACTATTCATGTAGGCTATTTGTGTTTGTACTGTATCATGTGTGTCAATTCATAGCAAAATGACATTTGAGCTGTGATCTAACCAAAGAACTATCAGTTTATTATGGGTAGTGTGCAATTACTTTTGCTTTGCTGTTTCTACAGCTACATTGCTTTTGTCTTCATGTTTCTAAATACCATCTCGGTTAATTAGTCATCATCTGGCACATTGACTATCCATCAGATTTCCACCAACTTTAAATTTAGTGTTCAATCACTTGGAAACCAGGGTTCATTGATTTAAATCTTAAAAAATCAAAAAAAAATTAGCAAAAAAACATATGCAGTTTTGAAGCTTTGTGTGATTTCTACAACACACTTACTTAGAGCATTATAATAGATTTTCACTGATATTAGTACAGGAGGCCAAGAGTTGTTATGACAAACACAAGTTTAAAGTTTTGTCGTAGCTTTTATGAGGTCACAGATTCATGTGAGCTAACTACAAAAATGACATGTGGACTGAAATCACTAACTCATACAGACTCAGAAGAACTATTTGAATACCACAAGTGTAAACAAGTAGACTAGCATAAGCTGTTTTTTTCAGTCATAGACTGATTTTATTTAAATGACCTCAATTAAAATAAATTTACGTGAATTCCGTCAAATTGTCTGAAAATTTTGACTAGTGAATACTGTTTCATCGATTTTAATACTACTGTGGGACAAATGACTGAAATGACCTAGTGACCAAAATGTCTCAGTGAAAAAAAACAGGCATGAGGTAAAAGTTGCATCTAAATTCTATCAAAGATGTAGACCAGTGGTTCCCAACCGGGGTGCCGTGGCACCCTAGGGTGCCATTTACAATACCCAGGGGTGCCGCGAGCTAATGCGTTTTTTAATATACTATTAAAAATACATTTTCAAACTGTCAGCAAACCTTGAAGCAAAATTGTATGGGTTCGCCACTGGGTGCCGCAAGCCTAGACAGGTTGGGAACCACTGATGTAGACTGCTGATTATAGACATAGGAGTATGTATAATAACAGAGATTACTAAGTCATATTTTTGCAGAAGCTGAACTAGCGAAAGCTGTATTACAATCATTAATTTTAACAATCAACGGAGCACCAAAAAAGCTGGCAAGCAAGTATTTGTGTACAAGCATCTTATCATGCAATTAAGTGTCCATGAAAATAATAAACTGATGTTTAGAGTATTGTTATTTCAATAAATATTTCATTTTGCATACTGGTACTAGTGTTATGAACTGGTTTGCCTTATGGGATACTAGGTTTCAATGAAAGTTCAGCTGTTTCTAGATGCTGTACTTGAAGAAACAAAGCACAAAAAAGTTATATTGAAACAGCTATTTAAATGTAAAATTAGAAGTGTTAGGTGGACACCCCCTACACATTCAATAAAAAAATCATAGTTTTTATGAAACTTGTTGGAAACCAGTTTCTCAATTTGAAACTTCCTATTTTTAATGTTTCTAGAGATGGCCTACTGAACTACAAACTTTGTGATCACTAGGCAATGCCTAGGTAATACTTCACTGAGTTTGAGTTTAGAAATATTTGGCGCTTGTCCCTAAACCCTTGCATTTGATGCAAACAGCTGAAATCCTTTGTGTGTTTGTCATCAAGTTCAACAAAAACATTAAAAAACTACAGATGACACATGCAGAAGATTAAGAAGCCCATTTCACTGTTCAATAGAGATTTTGCACGCTGTGATGAGTACAGTTTTGTCAGATCAACAAGTGCTTCATGCCTTTGCAGCTTCCATATGCGTGAATATTCAAACAGTCGAGTTGCCACCAGGGTTGCGGAGTCATAAGGAGTCGGAGGTTTTCGGGTGGAGTCGGATTTTTTTGTCAGAGTCTGACTTTGGAAGTTCAATTGGACCATTTTTTACATCACACTCCAAATTGTGAATTCCTATTGAAATGGTTTAATTTCTTTTGAAACTTTTGTTGAAACAGATTTTTTGCCGCACACCATGATTTCCATCGATTTTAACAGCCAAATTTTATTCCCTTTATGTTAAGGAGCTGAAGTCCGGTGTCAGAAATTTTGGAAATATTAGAGTGGTGAATTTTGTAATGTCGAGTCAGGAGTCGTAGTCAGGAATTTTAGAAAGGTCAGAGTTGGAGTCAGATATTTTACCTCGAACTCCGCAACCCAACAGTTATGAAAACACAAATTTACATATGTATACTAGTATGGTGTCTTCTATGCTTCAGCAGCTGCTAACACAATGTTACACCAATTCCTAAAAGTTTAAATTGTTAATGAGGAAGCTTTCCACTTTCTTGAACCATTAATGTTTTCCTTTGCCCTCCAGGTACATGATATTCAGTAGAGATTCAGAAATAAATGTTATAACAGATGAAGCTGGAGATGTTGAATTTTCTGAACATTTAACCAGCGGTGGGATTCAAATATTTTTAAGAGGTTCTTTCACTCCATGACTCACTAACAACAGGCTCTCTCATTATCAGTCTCTCTAGAGTGGCCCAATATAAGTGTTGCCATTGGTGTAGCCTTTGTAATGGCGCTTCAAACAAGATTTTAGTTGAACCTGATTTGTCTTGTTTTTCACTATTGAAAGTTAATTAACAAGTCTATGAGAGGTTTGCCAAATAAGTTGTTAGCAAAAGGTGCTCATGGGAAAATACTGAGAATCCCTGACTTCAGCCAACAACCAGTTCTCGGGATTGAAGAAATTCAAGGAACAGGTTCTTCATGGAATCCCATCGCTGCATTTAACTCAAATAGAAGTGGGGGATTATATTTTCTGGTGTGCTGTGTACAGTTGTGTTATAGGAAAAGAAGTTAATACCCTTGAAAAAATATTGCAAAACACTTCTATGACATCGGACAAGACACTGTTCTCGCTCAAACGTAAGTGATCGAAATTGATTGTTGCGAACATTTACCCAGTGCACAAAGCATTGCCTGTGGAATGAACAATTTTCAATGTTTTGAAACTGCAGCAAATTGGGCAAGAGATGAGCAGTTGACGTCCATGCTTGCGTAGATGCAAAGCTAGAAGTAAGAGTTGCAACCAGTGATACCTTTGCTTCTATGGCAAGTGACAACACACATGATTGTGCCGTAACAAATCGTCAAGTGTGCTGCCATCTGTTACCGAGTTGCATTTCAACCATCCCCACTACATGTAATCACAACTGTGCTGTCTGA
>Ga0210059_1002620_pt1 | contig 28308 bp, 20 predicted proteins | sample Ectturendosymbi2_FD_188042 | JGI IMG/M metagenome (GOLD analysis project Ga0210059, IMG submission 188042) | Ecteinascidia turbinata endosymbiont from Florida, USA - Sample 2 (SPAdes) (version 2) | ecosystem: Host-associated > Tunicates > Ascidians > Unclassified | place: Key West, Florida...
ATCGACAAAACATCTTTTAATTTTTGGGACGTGTATGCCTGAGTTTAAATTTTCAGGGCGTGTATCCCAGAAAAAATTTGGTGCTTCGTACCCCTTGTTTTAGTGCTTCGTACCCCCAAGGGGTACGTGCACCCCCGGTTAAGAACCGCTGGCTTAGAGGTATACCAAGAAATAGTTGACTGTAATATGTTTTCACAATTTACAAATTTCACATTTCTGTGACGTCAGTGATGTTAAGTCAAGCGTTGATTTCTTCGTTACACCAGACAAAAGATCTAGCAACGAGCAACACGACTTGTTAAGATAGCTACTGCATTCGCCGGATCAAAACTCATTGTCTAATTCCTAAATTAATCAAGTGAAATTTCATGTTGCGCAGCAGCAAAGTCCATTGAAATAAACTGAAAAAGTTGACAGCAAATACCTTTCCCGATTTTTCTCAAATATTGTCCTATTACTTTAAAATAGCGAGATACCTTTTTGCACACAATGTGCATTTTATTTCATTTTATCACAATACTTACACAGTGGTAAACGCTGCCAATATTGGCCTTATGAAGTTACTAATGCTTTTGCCTATTCTCATTTTATTTAAAATAAAAATAGACTAATCATGAACTGCATGGCAGTCTTTTACGAAAACGAAGCTCACCTGTTCACCTAAAGCTGGAGTGACCTACAGTTTGTAACCCGGAACGTCGCGCACTTTAGGTTGTAAAGCTTTGAAACAAACTTTCGTCACAGCAATTTGAGTGTGTCTCGAAAAAGAACAAGGTGTGTAAATTGCTCTGATTCCCAGCGAAAAAATATAATGAAGACAAAACGTCAGCAATTATTTCTTTCTGTTCATTCTGCATAGATCGCTGACACAACCCTTTTTTTCCCAGCCACCCTGGTTTTCCCGGAAGAGCGACTGCCTGACCTGGACGCAGAGACTGTCCAGGCCAAAACAGGACACACGATCATCCTGCCTACCAAGTGCTGTAAAACGCGTCTCGAGCGAACAGCAAGCATGAGACATGTCTCGTAAATGCGGACATACAGTATTTATCACTCACCAAACACTGCCTGACTGCTGCAAACAACACGCCCACCAGTAACACCCATGTAAGCGAGAGAAATCGATTGACTTCATCATGCCTTAGGTATATCTAAAACTTGAATAAAACTGCTGCAGTCGATCCTCGTAGTTTGCGCGGGACAGTCAGTTTTCGGTTGCTTTTTGTTTTGAGCGCAAGGTTGCTTCGTCTCTATGGCACTTTGTATCAACTGAAGACCCGTAAGAGGAGCGGAACATTGACACAAACAGAACAAACTGAGAAACGTAATAAACTAGTACTACTGCTACAGTCTTGCTGTTGACGAGAAATTTTCCACGTTTTCCATGCCTTCCTTCCAGTTACATCCTCAAAGGAATACTTGCCCCAGTGATATGATTCGAGCGAGATACTGACCATCCAAAAATGTGTCGTTAAATCAATATTATTTTTCAGTAGTTCTTTTTCAGTGAAGGAGTTCTTTTGTTGTTTACAAGATTTTTCAAACATTTTACCAAATCTCAGTTTTCATAATTTTGCCCAAAAGTTTGGTTGTATGTCGTTTGAACATTATTTTCGCATCTAAATTTTTGCTTGAGCAAAGGTTCTTTTCGTATTAACATGTTTGCTGGATTTTCGGTTGTTTGTCAGAATTTTTGGCTAAATTATTTTTAATAAAAATAATTCTATGCATTCCTGGCTTGAACTTTGCATCGATACGATTCGGTCACCACTCATATATTTTTCTAAGCTGCAATTCCGCTTTTAGACCATATTTTAAACAAAAAAGTAGAGATCACAGCATTAACGCTAATTTTGAATAGAAGCATTAAAAAAACAAATGATTTCATAACCAAACAAACCATAAGGGTAAACGTGATTATGACTGCCGTTCAAACGGTTCAATTGCCTACTCGTTAAAATACTTTCAACCAATTTCGCAATGAATATTTCGACAATTCATAACTTTATCTTCATTCACACAAAGCGAGGAACTTTTTTAACAGTTTATCAAAATTTTCTCGTTGTTTAGTTTATAAATCCAGGTTCCTTGATGCCATAAAAGCTAAAATGTAAAGTCTTATCTCATAATTTGCAGACCCGCGTCTAAATTGTACGAAAGTATTTTCGATTATCATCACTATTATTATTTTTATTGGAGTAACGTAGGCATACAATCTTCAAACGAGAGTTAATGTGGAGTGTAAGATCGAATTTTCAAGATCCTATGATTATCAATGGAACAGCATTTGCGGATTGAGAAAAAAGAACAATACTGGCAATAGCAAAGCCGACCCTGTCATCGTTGAAAAAGAGTTAGCTGCTGTGTTTGCGACTGCCCCATCTTCAATGAGTGACACCTTATACGCCGAAGAGCCATGAATCAATCGTTTTTCATTGGAACAAAATCTTGAGATTTTTTTGTCACTTAAAACGCGAAGAAGGGTTCCCGCAGGTTTTATCTGAAATAAGAGCGGAGCAGGAAAGCAATCTTGGCAATAAAGCAGTCGTTTCAAAGCCATAAATTAACCGGATATTGCGCAAGGCATCGTGAAAGTCGACACAAGACAAAATAAAGGCAGGCAACCAATTGGTAGGCGGCCAAATTTGGTAATGTTTCAGACAGCTGTTCTTCAAAACCCCAAAACAGCTCCAACAATGATGGCTATGCGTGCAGTGAACACCACAAGGAAACCTTTTTGCAGCAGTCCCGTTGATGAAAACTGTCATATAACGAAACGTTGTTCTCTTAAAAGCAACGATTTGCAACTGCAATAGTTTCCAGTGATAATAATTAATTAATTAACTATACGGTGAAAAGTAAAAAGTTAGCCCTTATCAGATCCATTGTTCCCAAGATTTCATCAAACTGTTTGCAGTGCGTGATTTTTCACTCCGAAACAATCCTAAACTTTTACTAATAGTGCAACAGAAAGTAAATTTAAAGGTGGAGTTATAATCAATACCTAGAGCAATTAGAGCTTTAGAAATGAGTGTCTGTTAAGCTGTACTGCACGTTTTCGTGATGGCACGTTCTTCAGCAATTAAGCTGAATGCGTTTTACGTAGCACTATCCGCCACGCCTGTTCTATATTTGTACAATCAGAAACATTTTCCTCTGATGAATGGTTTTGCGATCAGTGGCAACCCTTTCAAGGAATGAGCCAGACGAGCATGCGTTTGTAAAAGCGATCACCTTGCTTTCGACAGGTTCGATAATGTTTCACTCTGGCGGTGGAAAAAGAATTTGTTTTTCTCTCAACACTCGATTTGACGCACAGGAACGATTGATGAAAGACCCTGGCAATTTTGTTCGCTCCGTGAAAATGGCAGCTTTATCAGCTTAGAGTGGTGCCCGCGAGCATTCGCTAATAAGAAACACGCATATTTGATTCAAGTGCCTTGTTAAAATCCTAACAGTTGTAAATGTTAATCGAGAAAATTACAGCCTAAGCGAATGTCACTGCCTGGGTCGGCGTAAACTGAAATCAACAGAGTGGTTTTAACCGATGAAGTACCAGAGCACACTAACAGCTTGCGCAGCGCAGACAGCAGGGCCTTATCAACAATTTTTTCAGCTTGTTTCGATTGTACGAGGCCAACCTCTTCGTTGGTCGGAGTCATCCATTCGAAGCACGCCTTTTGTAATTGTAACTCACCAGAGAAGAAGTATAACAACAACGCTCTCCGCAGTTTTCGAAAATCTCGGAGTGTTGTCTGTTCCACAGATGGACAAGTGCTCTCAAATATTTCGAAGGCGCAAAAGTAAGCCACAGCAGGACAAGTGGCAGAGCAGCTGTTTCTGCGATCGCACACCGTTTGTGGACAAGCCAGCCAACGTGTGTCGTTACTGAAAGAAATTTTCCCGGAACGCCGATGTTTGATGTCGTGTTTAGCTTGCGCAGCTTGTAATATTTGAATAAAAGCACTTGCCAGTCAAGCGACCGCCGGACTGACCCGTTCAACACTCGCCGTGTCGCTCTTCAAGCAAACATCCCTTGAGTCCAGACGATTCGCTTGACTGGGCCCCGTTGTCTGGCTTTTAGAGCGCTTGTAATTGTACGATGTACATTGTCAGACGAAAACCGGCCTCGATTGACTCGGTCGTCGAGGGCCGTCGCGGCTTTTCACCGGGTGAAGTAGTCACCATGCTTTCCGCCAGCGACATGGCATCCGTCGCCCAAGACCATACATGGGCGTCGGAAGGATTTTTTCCAGAGGGGGGCAATAGTGGATTTTTTCCAGGGGCAGCCAAAAGGATTTTTCCAGGGAGGGGCCAACAGTGGTGAAAATTCATTTTACCCACTCGAAACTAAGAGAGCAACCTTTTTTTGCTAAAAATTTAATAGGAATATATCAAATTTCAAAATCAAGGAGGGGGTCAAGAAATTCCTGCACCCCCCTTCGGACGCCCATGAGACCAATCGAGTTTGACCCGCAGCGGTTGCCGAGCAATGGGATATTTCGTGCCGGATTGGAATCGCTACTGTTCCTGTCGTTGGGGTCGACTTTGTTTATTTACAATTCGTTGCTATACCACAGGAAAGATATCGTGATTGTGATTCTAGTTTTTTATTTCAAATCCAAACGATTTGTCAAAAGAGCGTTTAACTTGGCCTTAAGACATTTCTGCCTTAATCTAACATCTCATTCACCCAGGTTGTGCTTCCTATGTTTCTACTTTTGCGTTGCAACGCTTACGAGTAGACTGCACATAACACCGTTTGTTTAGGATTTATATTTTCTAAAAATTGATTCGTCGTTAACAATGAAGCATTATGCACTTACTTCATTCCTTTACATGCACCAACGCACCAAAAAGAAATAATACTGCAGAAACCCGGGCAAAAAACGCAGCTGCCACCAGGGACAACAGCCTATATTGAGACGTGATTTAATAAAAGTCATTCCAACATGCCGTTTCGTACTAATAAAAATAAATAACTGTCTTGTCCCTCACTGATGGCTGAGATCACAAAGTCCCACAAGCGCAGAGCAGCATCACTTTCCTCTGACGCTGTTGTTTGTTAGCGTTGGTCAGACTGTTAATCTGTTTTCCCAGTAAGTCATTGACTGGTGATGCTGCGAGTATATTTTGCAGATAAAAGGTCTGTATGGTGTGGTAGAATTTCTCAGAAAGTTACGCCAACTAATGTACTTTCGTACACTTAGACACTTTTGCTCACAAAGTAGGGTTACCATATCTGAAGAGGCAAAATTCCTGACAGTCTCAGTGGCTACTTTTCAACAACGAACAAACGCTGTGCGGTATTTTCAGTATGTTCTTACAACTACCAGCCCACCGCAAAACAATATCACTATCACTATTCACTCAAGTAAAATTATAATTGTAAACGATGGAAGCATCCAAAGAAGTAAAACTTGAAGTTCTCGCCTTCACAGCACATGCACATTGATTCAAGTTACACGTGATTTACTAACTGTCAAAATTCCGGACAGTTAGAGCATTTAAAAAAATTATTTCCGGACACGAATTCTAACACCGAAATTCCGGACATGTCCGGGAAATTCCGGACGTATGGCAACCCTACCACCGAGCAGCTGTAAACAATAGTTGAGCGTTGATCACATTCCGGAGAGACACAGTCGAATAGCATAATCACGCCATTCCACATAAAATAATGCAATAATTTTCCGGTCGTATTTGCGCAACTTGAGAAGCAGGGTGCAATTGGAATTTGTAGTAGCTAGATCAGGGGTGGTCACACTTTTGCCCCTGCTTTTGCAGCATGCGAACCAACTACTCATACAATGAACAAGTCAAAATGATCTACTTACTAGAAAAACGCAAAACATATATTTATGAACAAATATATTGATAATTATTTTTATAATGTATGTTGATGTACCTTGCATACCCACATGTGCCCATATTGCACAGCACAACACAGCCAACTATGTACATTTTTTGTCATTACCTGACTTTACTCTGATGACTTGCACTGAATAGAATCAGCCAGGGTGTTAATGTCATGCGATTTACCCACAATACCTTTGAGATCGACTGGTAGATCGCGATCGACGCATTGAGCACCCCTGGGCTAGATTGTCAGTCACAACCATGGAAATAGAAAGAGTCTGGGCTCTCAACACAAGTAATCACGAACATGTTTAACTTCATTTTAGTAAGTCCTTGAGCAATTTTACGCAAAGCCAACATCGAACTGAACTGTGTGGACGTTTAAATGTGTTTTTTTCAGTAAATTTACCAACACTTTTGAAACTTTTTACATTCCAAAGTGCTTCTACGTAAACAAAAAAGTCACTTTCGATGGCTATTTCGAACATATCTTGATAAAGGAAACTGGCGAAGTTACAGCATCAAAATCACCCGAAGAGCTAAGCTAAGAAAACATATACATTGATGCAATTGGTGTGATTTCAGCTGCTTTTTTGGTTGATCACGAACGACCTCGTGCAGCCCATAAATTCGCCCTTTTCGTATAATATTAACCGTGACAAATTTGTGCCATCAACCTGGAAGAAAATTAGCAAAGACCAATCTTGCTACAGACCCATAAAAATCCGCTGACAAAATTTTTGACAACGTGAAACACCCCTTGGGTAAGGCCAGGTTGTCAGCTTTCTTTAATGGAAGGAAGGCTTTTCCGACGCAAAACACCAAAGCGAGAGTAGGTAACCACTGCTACGTTAATGAGGAGAAACAGGTTTTACGCATTTACGCAAGCTCTACGGGATTTCCTTTGTGGCACACAGCATACCTCCTCTCACGTACGCAAGCAACGGGCCGTGCAGCAAATGGTTTCGTAAGAACGTTACGCACAGCCGTGCGCGTGACGTAGACAGTCGCAAGCATTCGTGCGCGAAGTGAAGCTATCTGCAGTAAGATGCGTGTCTGAATTCAATTTCATTCAACCGCCCTGACGCGCTACGTCATCTATTTGAACACTGCATCATTACGTACGTGTTTGCGTCTTTTCCCCCATCGAGGCCTTACATGCATGTTGGAATTTCTGGCACCAGATTGTTTACATCTACGTAACCTGGAAAAACACCTTGAAACTTCATCGGTCCTACAGCTGAATGAAATGATATAAGGCATATCATTTTTATTGATTTACTCTACTCAAAAAGAGTTGTTCAAACATCCAAGTACGCATTCATTGAACCAGTACTAAAAAAAGTACTTATAGGATCTGTCGATGTACATTGTACAAATATATAGACCTACCATACGTCCCGGTCTAGCCGGGACTGTCCCGGTTTAAACGGCTGTCCCGGTGCCCGTCCCGGTTGGCAAAATGTTCCGGAATTTCACTTCAGTTAAATTTTCAACATGAACTCCAGCCTGATGATGCATTGTTATGAAATATTCCGCTAATAATTCCGCTCAGTGGCCATTTGCAAAATTGGGGTTCATTGCTGCGTCATTTTTCCATTGTCTTCAATGGAACTACAGCAACTGTTGCAGTTAGAAGTCATTTTGTAGGCTTTGAGAAGGTAGGATAACTTTCAGTTAGTTTTGAGTCATTTTATGCTGAAAGTAAGCTAGAACTTGACTTAGTGCAGAGTAATGTGGCAGGCTAACAGCGCGGTATGAATTCCTTTCACAGATATGCGTTAATTAAAAGAGGTTAAGAAAGGTTATCTTGATTAGCCTACACTGCAAAAAACTAAGGCCTTCGGCCGCTCGTCAGGTTATTTCATTCATGGTTTTGAATTTGTCCCGGTTTAAGCTTAAGAAATTATGGTAAGTCTTCAAATATAACTTCCTTTTTTACTGATAAATAGCTATGAAAAACATTTTGTCCAAGCAGCAAAGAAAAGTGGTGCAATTTTTATAGAATTTTTATTGAGAAAAGTTTTATTTAGATATGAAAATGCGAACGCCATTACAAATTTTTGAAAATCAGGAAAAATAAGCCTTCGCGAAATAAAAACTCAAGCATTTCAATTTTAAAATGGCGTTGATTCAAGTTTATCCAAAGACTGCACATGAAGATGAAGTATATGTGCAACTTTTAAAAGAAATCTAGTTGAGATCACACCAGTTTAAATATTGATCGAGGCCAGCATCACGCCGGGTTGTTGCATTTCAAAACTGTCCATTTCGTAGTTAAATCCTAGCGCTTCATAGTTAAGCAATTCTCTTTCACAAGATTTTTGCATATTCCTCAAAGTGCAAATCCTACTCCGATGTGATTTGTGAAATCTTACTCAGAATGCTACGCAGAGAGTTGGCGCTGCAGGCAGGTGTCAACCGCCCCTATCGCGAGCTTTCACTGAGCCTTTTTGAAGTAACAGCAAGACAGGTATCACTGCAGTTTTCGATATTACTCAAAAATTTTAAATACGGTGTCGGTATTTACCGTCACTGACATACATGTTTAGAGCCTCAATTCTCTTTTGAGTGCATCCACATATGTAAAATGTTTCTCTTTCGTTGCAGGAACAAATTTGGCATAAATATGTGTCTATCGAAAACACTTTCTGAAAGAACGCCGGCACATCGCATCTGCCTCTAAAATAATCCAAGGCGTGACATGCCTTGATTTCGGCAAACGTTTCTTTAGCAACAGGAGCGAGTAATTTGATTTGCTTTGTCATCATTATTTCCGAAATTAACTAAATATTCGTGATCAGCGGCACAACCAAAACAAAGGCTCCATGCGGTGGAGAAACATTGCGTAATTTCGATACGACAGCACCTTTACTCCCCACGTCATAGAGTTATAGCCAGCAGGGGGTATCCAAAAACAGAAGTTTCTGCTCAGCAACAAATAATCTTGCCTAGATTGGCCAAAAATTAGGAAGTGTCATGCAAAGGCGTCTTCGTGAATATATCACACCAAATATTTTGTCAGCAAACCGTCTTGTCACGGCACCAGTAGTTAATCATCTGTGGACAAACACTGTACAGTTCCAACTTTGAACACCTGCTTCTGCCTTGTCTCTGCAGATCTTAAACATACTTCTACTTGCTGCTAATAACAAGTGTAACTATTGAAAAACGTATTTAAGCCACTATTTGTTAACAGCTTTTGAATACTTGAAAAGATAAGACTAGGTTTTGCTGTTGTTGCAAAAGAGCGGAAAGCACGACCGCATTTAAGACAGCGTTAAATCCCTGTTGGAAATGAAAGCAATTTCTTAAAAGCTCATTCTGCGAACCAGATTCAGCAAAAAGACGAAAGCAAACGTGAGTATTGGTATGATCACATTTGAAATGTTGATGTTGTTTATGTACCCTAGACGTTGGACACAAGCTCGGTGCTATGCATATATACAAACAAATATAAAAAATTTACAAAACTGTCACTTAGATGAAAAGGTCCCATTTCTCCAAGCTTGCTTTGGCTTATCCACGTGACCACTCTTGTTATCATTATGCAAGCCACAAGTTTCTACAACAAGCAGTGACGTCAACCTATGAGGGAAGTCCAAAGGTCGTTTATCACTACTTGTCAGGTTGTTACTAAAAAGAGAAAACGCAAAGGAAGATTACTGATACATAGCAGTCACGTACAAGCCAAGTGGGGAAAAAACTTGGCAAAGTAACTGCCCTTGTAATTAGTTTTCACAATGATGGCGCAATCGAATCAGTCAGCAAAATTTTATAACAGGAAATCAATTCCACGTAACTCTACGCATGCTCGGTTCTGAAATGTGCAAGCAAAGGCTTAACGGGTGAAACGCTGAAAGACTAAATCAAGAGCAGAGAAGCAAGAAAACTCTCTACTAAAATGAATATATCAAAACACGAGCTGCGACAAATAAAAACTGGAAAATAGGCCGTTCTAAACAAAGCTGCATTCAATAAAGCTGAAAACCTGACTGACGCCCATTATAGAGCAACGAAAATACAACTACGAAATTACAGTTAGGAACAACGAGAAGGTGACTCGAACCAAAGTGTAGTGGGTTTGAGATCGTAAGGTTTAGTTAAAATGAAAAGCCGGTAAATAAAAAACTACATGCGTGCTATGAAAGGGTTCAAACAATTGAACAAAGTGAAGTGGCAAAAGATATATAAGTTAACATTGCAAAGACAAAGAAGAGAGGCAATCAATAGTTATTTCACACGAGTGAGGATCATCATTTGAATGTGAATTTGTGCGTTTAGTTTGTTGATTCATTTGTCTTCATCGGTATCCAGAGAGTGAAAACTGTTTTTTCTGCAAAAGTAACAGCGTAAGAGGAATAAATACAGCACGTGGTTTATTTACTGTAAATAGCCCTGAAATTCTGTATAGCGCCGCGACAAAGCCATTTGATCGCTGTCATCCCTCTTGTCTGGTTGGCTCCAAGCACCTCAGTGCGCTGGCCATCTCTGGAAAATTTTTTTTACTGTTTGACCACCATACTGTTGATTGCATATCAGACAAATCGCCTCATAAATACTATATTTTACACAAGCTGGGTTTTGTTTCAGTGAGAAAGTATCATTTTTCGCTTATATATGTGAAACAGTTGGGACCATCACCAAGGATTTGTTGGTTTTCATTGGCAAACACAAAGTGTACAATGCTTGCAAGGCCTGTGTTATCTAAAGCAAAGTGCTTGTAATTGGTTAGTTATTTTCCAATCGTCGTGGGTCTTTTTTAGGTAATCATTGCCGTCTTTTTAAGCTCTTTTCTTTGATGGAGTTAGCAAGTGGGGAAATGATCTAGCCCAAACGTATGGGTCATCTTTCCTGCCACATTTTGGGGGACGTAGTCGTTCTTCCCATTTTGATGCTATTGCTATCATGTTATTTGTCATGTGCAAAGGAAAGTTTGAGCGGATCGCTTTTTCATTAAGTCAGTTTAGGCTGGTGATAGGTGACCGTCTTTCCTTTCATTAAGTCGTCTCTATATTATCTAGATTTAATAATTGTATAAAATGCTGCGCGCACTTCGAGTGACTCTCCCTGTTTGGTGAAAACTTGTTGGAGCAAAGCATGCTAATATGTCGTTTACCGCAGATAAGTAGCCGTATTTTCTGCATCACCTACTTCCAACACCTCAGTCGCACAAAAATACTTGATGAACTATTTTGATTCAGTTCTACAATACCACTTGGCGGATCGACGACGCTCTTGTTATTTTGTTGCTTACGTATAATGAAACCTCAGCAACAAAACGAAGAAAACCTGGTAAAGCAACGTTTACGGTAAAGCACCATAAGAGGCTGAAAATTTACGGCTGATTGCTGTAAATAAAAATGAAGATTAAGCGATATTAACAGAAATTAATAGTTTGCAGCAAGATTTTAGAAGTAGGGGAAAATAAATTAAAAACTTTGTTGCATCTCATTCTTGCCATAATATAAGAGGCTCGCTGTTATTAATGAAATGTTCTTTACAAAAGAGTATGTGTTTTCTGCAACAGCAGTTTGACTTCAGGAGTGTGAGACTAACTCATATTCGGTCATAACACGTGAATCCATAATGCAAGAACACAATTTGAAGAGCAAATCTACCTTGATACTTTGAGCGTTCATTCGGAATGCTATGGATATTTTGCGATAGAGTCAAACCTTCAAAGTGGTGCTGAATGCAAATCGATTTGAAATAATTTGTCTTTAATTAATCAAACCAATTTATTGGAACTTTATATACTTTTATTATATTTTCAAATATCCTTTTGCATATGCTTTTTCATTTATTGCAAAGTGTTTTATTTCGGTTGATATTCTAAATAATGACCTGTATAAGCTCTGATTTTCTTAAGCCAAGCATGGATTTATCTTAGCAAAATAAAAGTCGGGCAAAACAAGTAACTCGCATCAACGACTGCTTTGTTAAATGCAAAAATTGAAACAGAAAATACAGTTTGACCCTTTCAAACTCGTGGTCTGGCATGCCATTAGACAAGATGTTTTATGCAAGGTTTTTCAATATTCTTAACAGCAAAGTTTTTTCGGTGACTATTGCACATCTTGTTTGAGTATTTTTTTCATCATGCAGTTTTAAAGGTTTTCCATAATATATTTTCAAGACTACCTACCGCGCCAATGTAAGTACTACGGTTCCGTTGTGTTCTGCAGCAAAAGTGCAGCCGCGATGCAAGAAATTCTTCACTCCTTTTGACGCTGCAGTAAGTAAAAGGCAAAACAAGGAAAACACAGGACTCCCAGTCTCAACCCTGAATGATTAAAACTCAACGCCGGCAACAAATGGGCTGTACAGCAGTATTGGGAACTGTTCTTCATTCACACTTTGATGAAGCGCGTAAAGCGTCAAAAAACTTGCATGACAGTAAAACATGTATCTCTATCTCGACACTGCACATGCAGTGACTCAGAGCGTTCTTTGGGAACATAGCTGATGTACAGACGGAGCTAATGGATACGATTTCCGCTGATGCTTAGTTTCTCATATTTTCCTTCGTGAGGAAGTGAGCAGTCATCCACAATTTATTTTTTGTCGGTTTTGGTGATTTCAATTATACCTACAAAAATCACTGGTTCTCAATGTGAGGTGTCTCGTTTGTGCTTTCTGTGCAAGAAGCCATCGGCTTTGGTGCCTCCCTTGCTTCAGGCACTCTTGAACGCTTGGTTTGGTTTTTAGAAGTGACGTCTGCCTCCTTTTATCAGCCTGCGTGTAGATTGAATCTTCTGTATTTTAGCAAGAGAGATGACACGAGTAAGATGACCTCTTCCTTTGAAAGAGGTTTTTGCTTGACTTTATGATTTATGATTGATAGATTGATACTTTATGATAGCCAGACAACCTTTTCTTTCATTTCGCCAAATACGGTTCTCCATCTACCATTGATTCTAAGTGGAATTGCACTACAAGTTGATTTCAAGACACATTTGTTGTTGATGAAATGTGAAAACGTCAAATAAAACTAATTTTTGACTGCATTTTAGCCGTACCCAAATCAAATGTTGATTTGTTTGCAGTGCGTTGCAAAGGAAGCGGCACCTTTTGAGAGATGAGCTTGGAGGGGAAGTGACCACTAACCGCAAACAAACCTACATATCACGGCCGGGTGCTTGTGAGTGTGTGTGCGATTTTATGCAGCTTGCGCACAACGCACCAAAACAATCACCCGGAGCTTGTTTACCCGCAAACGCACGTCACAGCGCCCGATTTCACTGCATGGATGTGTGTGAAGCTGACGATAGAAAAACAAGACAATGCAAACAGAATTGCCAGCTTTGCCACCTCAAGATCTTTAGCGACTAAAAAAGAGATAGCTTTTCGCTGAGACTTTGAAAATGTGCTCAGTTACTTTTACCATTCGATCCTTTAGCGTCCCATGGTTTGCACTTTTTATAATGATTTCAATCTATTCTGTCACTACTGCCTGTAGATCTTGCTTTCGTTGTCAGTGATGCAATGTTTTCGGTCAAAAGCCTTCGCAAAATCATATTTCGTCAACCAAGGTGAGTACCCTCTCTCGTATGTTTACGGAAATTAAAATCGCATCTCATTCAGTTCGTCATAACGTAATGAAAATCAAGTCAACATGTTTGCGTAGCGTCACAGATAGCTTTGCACCAGTATTGAGTTCAACGTTGGGCTTATAAACATTTGTTATTGTTGTTTAAGTTTCTTCTTTGAGACTGGAATTAGTGAATAGATTACGTCGAACAAGCAGATTAAATGAACTGATTAGATCACAGGTTCTTAAACTTCTTCAGGCGGGTGCCAGTTGGTATTTGTCATTGATACTCGCGCCTCAACTAACCTCAAAATCAAACACAAAATATAGTGCAAGAATTCATTTGCTGTTATCCTGTTTTTCAACAATATGTCGCTGTCATACTCGGGCCTCCCTTGCTAACCTTTCACGACCCCCAGTTTAAGAATCCGGGATTAGATGATTCCGAAATGGATATATAAAATTGTTTTTATTAATCTATCAATGTCCGTCGTCCCAACACATCCAACAACTGTTTACTTATTTTTGTGGCAACAACGTCCTTCAGCGCTAAGCAAATAGCCTCTCCATGTAAATCTTTCCAATCGTTTTTGAAAGCATGCTTTCTCGCAAACAATCTAGTGCAACATCGGGGAATCCAGCTTATCGATTGGGTGCAAACTAAGCGTATAATCTTGGTACTTTCGCTGCAGCAAGCAGCACTGCGGGAAGCCGGGTATCAGATAAATTTTGCCGGAACGCGTAGCGCCAATATTTTTTGCCAGCAGCCGGGGGGAGCGGTCGGCAACACAGACATACTCAAGGGTGCGGCCTGACCTTCGTTGATAAGGTTTGTTCGTTGCCAGCATGGACGCGCTGATGAAGTGAGAGGTGAAGTGACAGCTCCAAATGGCCACCCCCGGTGCTTTTGCCGAAGAAACTGCTTCAGTTCTAGTTTGCTTTGTGCAAACGCGTTATCGGAATGCTTGCCACTTGCTTCCTCGGGTCGTCATATTGATCCGTCGTTCAAACTTCTTTTATGTTTCTTAGAAATCATTGAAGGCGTGCGGAAAAATATTTAAAGTGCATTGTGATCAGTGGATTCACTACACCCGGGGTAGTGGTGCGAAGTAGGTTAATTATTTTTACCTGCACGATTTAGCTTTTCATTCGATTCGATTTACTTATGGTGTACTTTCGCTGTATTCCACGTGTGCTTGTGAATCGAAAAAAAAACACGAAAAAAACTGTTTGGCAAACGTCTGTGCTTTACGGATGAGGTCAAGGACAATGACTACAGCGATTCTATTCGCAGATTGAGTACAAAGAGCTGCTTTCTGCCCGCGAAGCGAACGCAATCACATTTTTCAAATTGAAACCGGACATAAACTGCACCCGACTTATCTTGGTGCAAACAAGCAAGCTTTTGTTAATTTCCAAATTAGGTACCAAACATATTTACGTCGTAATTGTCACGGGTTTAGTGCGATTTTTACAGCAAAGATGTTTGTTCACAAAATACCACATGTATAACGTGTTCCAAGCAAATGGGCTAGTCGCGATGAGAAAAATGCCTGTCTTTAGTTTTTGCTACATCATAGAATTTGCAAGTTCTAAAATAGAAGTTTGCACAACTTATTTCACCTTCTCATCACATTTGTATTGTTTCAACATTTTAGCGACGATGTGAGAATTCGTGTATCAAACAATCTCTCAGCTTGTTAAGCACACAGCAATTATGTTTAACAGTATGGTTGAGTACAGCGCAAGATGTCCTATTTTCAAAAGCGCCCTGTTTAATTCACAAACATTGCACCGCTATTTTCAAATCTAATTGAGAAACGTATCACACGCTGAGATAAAGCACAAGAACGATTTACGTGGAGGGGCGGCATGTGTGAATAAAAGATGACACGACGCTAAATCCAACCAGAAAGACGGGTGCAACAAAGTTGTTTTCATAAAATTCGGCTCCTGGCCTATCACGAGAAATCGAGCCAAGCTTACGATGACGGTAAAAATAACCGCGAGTCAAAACAATTGCAGCAAAGTTTCATTCGAAGCATCGATTTTTCGCCGTTGTGTAGCAGCACCCAATCATTATAAACACGCACGTGTGTAAATACGTTCGTTTCGCGACTCTCACCGGTGGCCAGATACATTTCATCGTGAAAGCATCTCAAGCAACGCTTTGCACCACCGCACCACAGCGGTCATTGGGAGGGCGGGAAGCAAGCCAATGCTGGCAGCGTCCAAGTCTTACATAGCTAATTGATGACTAAATTTGGATCGAAGCGCTAATTAATACGGGAATTTGTTCTAAAGCTTTACTTGTTAAGTTTGGACGGTTGTACAAGCCCATTGTCCAGAGACAGGCGCAGCTTTTTCTGAACATTATGCTATCCAACCATCTCGCATCGTCAAGAAAAAGACAGAATCACATACAAAAAATATTCTGCCGCGTTAAAAATTAGGCTAATATACAAAGTAGAACAATTTGCAAAGCTTTCACTGTCTTGCAGGTGCAAGTTGACGCCACTGCAGCGTAAAGACTTCGTGTGTACACTGCTACGGTTGGTTGGATAAAACCGTTTTTGCCATCACTGCGGCCAGAGCGGCTTCTTCGTGGTTGTGGATAAGTCGCATCCGAAAGCTCTTTTCACTTGTGACTGTTCATCAAGAGCTGCAAACCCACGTAATGCCACAGATAAGAAAAAACGCGCATAACCTGAATGGAGAGAGCAATGCTATTTTTCTCAGCTGGTGAAAATACATCCGCTGCGAAGTGCGTACGTCATATTTTATCAAAAAACAAACTTGTTTTCCGGCATCAGCTGCATGTCATTACAGAATACTTAAAACTTAAGTATCATAGAATACCTCATACAACTTTTACAATCCAAGTATCGCACAACACTTCATAGGATACTTCAAATGTAAGCATTCTGTGATGTCATTCACGTTGCCAATCGTCATAGTTTGAACCAGCACTTTCCGTCCTTTGACCCAATTTTGTTTGTTCAAGTGTCGTCACAACGCAAACAAAACGCGTGCGGGATTCCACGACCTTGGCGATGAACCAGTGAGCGTGCCTTATCAACTAAGCTGTGCGGAAACTTGCAATGTAAGATTGTTACTCACGCATCGGCTTACTTATGCCACAACACTCCTCGGGAACAAAACAACATGCTGCACGAACCTCTCGACTTCTGCTTTTCGTGAGATGACAGAGGTAACAAGAACAGTTCGTGAAATGCAAACGCGGTTTGGTTGAAAAAAAGGGCGGAAATTGTAAATTTGACCTACAACTGTGCAAGCCTGGACGGAACAGATTGTATTGCGAGTATCACTACATGTCAGTGACTTGGTGTAGTGATGCAGTGAGGATTTTCATGACCTTTTGCTAACATCCGTACCAGTTTTTTTTAAAGGAAATTGTTAGGTACCCGGTATGGACCTGTAGGGACCCGATTTGTCTGATTCTAGTTACCCGATTTTCTTTGATTCTTGGGAGCCGATGATAATTTTCTCTGATTCTAGGGACCCGATTTTCAATTCTAGGGACCCGATTCGGCTAAAACACCTTAAAAAAAACCTGATCCATACCATGGTTTCGTTAAATGTGTCAACAGCATACACGTACATCAAAACCACCCCAACGTGGGAATTGGCCAACGAAATTAATATACGGAACTTTATTTAAAAGCACGAAATCAGGGTTGCGGAGTCGGAGTCGTAAGGAGTCGGATGTTTTTGGGTGGAGTCGGATTCCTAACAACACTGGGAGTCTGAGTCGAATTTTTTTGTCCGACTCCGACTCAGGATATCCAATTGGATCATTTTTTAAATCACACTCTTAAATTGGGAATTCCTGTTGAAATGGTACAGTTTCTTTTGAAACTTTTGTTGAAACAGAGATTTCTTGCTGTGCACCACGATTTCCATTGATTTTAACAGCCAAATTTCATTCCGTTTATGTTAAGGAGTCGGAGTCGGAAATTTTGGAAAGGTCGTAGTTGGAGTCGGAGTCGGATGTTTTACCTCCGACTCCGCAACCCTGCACGAAATACGAAAGTATCTGCTAAGATGCACCTTCAAGATCAATGCCCAACACCTGCATACCGGAACGGCTCTGCATGCATGAGACACCACTTGTGAGCTGTTTACATTATTTTTGTTGGTCAAAATACTTGTTCTTTACTGTTGACACTTTTATGCTTGATGTACTTTCTACCCAAACTACAGACTTTGTCAAAGCTAAACAGCGTTGCTTTTCTGTGGTGACCTTGTAAATTTCGCATAATTCGTAATGCAAATGCAATACACAAAAAAACTTCAGCTCTGAGACATGTAACTTTATTTCTGTTTGAAGCGGACAAGCAAACAGAAACATTATACCGAATGGAATCAATCCAAGTGCTATGTTGTTGTTTCACTTTGGGATCTTCACCCAAACCCGATCAACTTCAGTGAGGTTTTCTGCTTGAACATCTTCATACACAGCTCCTATGATATGACTGACATGCTTTCCGAGCAAAAAATTTTCTGCATAAAAACAGTTTGTCAAATAGTTTGGGAAATCAACATAAAAGATTGTACAAAGCCAGAACCAAACTTCTAACTTATTGGCGGATTATAGGATATCTGGGTTGTATCACAAAAGTAGTAGAAGATAAAATACCTTTTTCTAAGCAAGGCTAATCGTTTCTAATGTAGAAAGCGATCCTTAAGGAGAGCGAAATATTTGGGAGAGCCATGAAGTTTTTCACTCAAATGCACGTGGAAAAAACAATTGCAGAAAATAATTTGCCCAATTTTTTGCAGCACCAAAACAACAATGTTATGAACACACTTTTGTCCAGCTTTTCAGATATTTTCCCAAAAGTTGAAAACAGAAAGCAACCATGAATTCCAAAAAAATTTTGCAAAGATTTGCATACGTTAAGCAAAACTTATCCAACCTCTTACCAAAAATGTTGCAATTTTAATCGAATTGGACCGATTTTTCGCAAGTTTTTCAACTGCAGAAAGAAACTGCACTTCCATTCTATACGGCCATGTCGTGTAGGACAAACAGTAGAGCTTTTGCTAGGGTTAATTATTATGGTGTAGAAGATGAAATGTCAGCCTGTAATAGATCGGAGGTGACTCCTGGACCCAAGGATCATAATTATCTTCGCTTGATGCATAGATTTTTGGCCAAATGATAATCACTGCAGCCCTTGATTCTCCAAGTTCGATTAAATTTTTACGCAAAACTGGATGGTGACTGATAAATAAATATTGCTGAAAGCCGCCTGCACCACGGTCGGAAAAGCTGATCTCGGAGAAAGATGTTTACGTGTGGCTGAAAGAAATTTTTACTCTTATGCATTGCATCAGCCATTTCAAAATAATTGGCAATAACACTTGCAAACATGTATGCCTTGGCAAACTCGCCGACCTTGTCAAAAGACAAACCGCGGCTTCAAATGTAGCCCTTAATTCCAAGTAAGATAAAAAGCAAATATTTACGTCGTCGCTAAATGTAAATTACGAAAAATGCATGAAACATTTCAGACAATTGCGTCAAATGTGATCAGTGGCTGCAGTCGAGTTTCGAGGAAGGTTAATGGCTGTACATCGACCAATCGACATCCTACATTGACGGTAGGCTGGCAGAAGGTCAAAGATAGCATCTCATGCGTCACCACCGGTGGAAAGCAACATCATAGAAGCATATTTCTCGACACTGTCATCAATAACCAGGCGGAAGTTTTGAGAATGACAGAGCAATTGCATGCACTTACTCACTGCACAAGAACATAAACGCGCTGTAAATTTGCTCCATGCTTGCTAAACAATGCGGCCAGCTTTACGTGTCATTGCGAAGGGGTTGCAATATTATTAGAACATCGAGCGTATGTTTCAATCGTTGAATTGCACTTGAAGTGACCGAAAACAGCAGCACAGTCCCAATTATCCAAGGCTTCTCCATTGAATAATGGACGCTAGTCACCACTTGAATTCCGAAAGCTATATAAAAAACATTTGACAGATTTTCAAGATTCTGTGCTTGCCTTACCTTGACCAACCGCTTTCGGCGACATCGTCATTGAGGAAAAAATTTTCGTACCTAATTAAATGAAACCGATACTTTGCAGAAACACCGATTCATTTGGTTCGGTTCATTTGCGTTCGTTCATGAAACGTGGTGAAAAGGGTCTGATGAAATCTTAGACAAATAAAACGCTCAATAACCTGGTAATAATAGGGTTCAACTACAGCGCGAGGCAGGACAGCATTGCGCTACGCAATGCAAATTGTTCCAAGCCTTCCGTGGTGTTTTTGTACCAACTTGCTGCCGAGTGGCTGATCGCAAGACTGCTAGATTTAGGAAGGATTGACCGATTGACAACGGTTTCCTTTGTGCATAAAGTGCACCTCGACTTCATTACAAAGCGGTGGCGTCACTGACAGCACGATAAGCATGTCGCTTGCTCGGACAGCTCCAGTTCTCAGGTCTCTTGCACAACGGAGAATGTGTTTTAAGCAAACGCTAAGCGTCGTGGAGCGGCGGTGGGGTCATCTTTGCTAAGCCGGCCGCATTGCACGAACGAACATTGGTCTGCACACGAGAGCAACATGCAGACAAACAATCCTGTTGTCGGGTCCGTTCTTGCCAAAGCGTCCAACCTCAATGCTGCACAAGCTGGTGCATTCAACATTGTGGAGGGAGCGCCAAAATATTAGGTTTTCCGCTGCGCGCATGATCCAGTGCATACTCGAAAACCATCTCGATGAAAGCTGCTGTAATTTTGTCGACAAAACTGAGAAAACGAGTTTCATTACTTCTGAGAAGAGTTACTTGCCTGTTGTGAATCTCTCATACAGACAGATGACTCATTTAGTGTCTACACCGATGAAGGGGCGACTTATTGCTCGGTAGGAAATTTAAGTGGCGTCTTTGTCAATGACTTCAAGCTTCGCTAACCACAGTCAAACAGTTTCTGTGAAGTGTTGATAGCTGTGCACAAAGTGGCGGCCGCCGCGTGAAAAATCACTGTGGCAGAGTCTGCCATCTCTGCGATACGCATGATTACTTTAGCTGGGAAACATGGAAAGAAAATAACATTTGCTTGGCAGTACACGCAAAACGGTTTGCATTCTCAACCGTCTGCCATTTGTTTGTTTTGACCCGTCGAAGTATTACGTGGAAAGATTGACCGATTCAAACAGAAAGTAAAACTAATTTTTGCGCCTTATACCGGCTTGGTTCTTACCACCAACGCTAGCTGGTTGTTTTAAAATAACCCATAGCTGAGGCTTAAAAATAAAAAGGTTATTCGTTAGCATTATTATTTTATTGTTTTTGTTTATTTTTGCCAGAATATATTTGGCAAACTGTTGCTCCCTAGGAGTTGAACCTGAAGTGGTCGCAATATTAGACGTGTTTATTAGAAATGTTGTATTTCAAGCGGAGCATACATTATGTAAAGAATGCAGGCGCTTCAGTTAAAAATCAAATCTTACTTTCAATGTGTACTGGAGAGGTATTTTGGCGCGAATGTGAAACTTGTCTAAGTCATATTTTTTGCAAAGGTTCCATTGTTCTTCAACTCCTTGCATGAACAACGTTACCGCTTCATGTGGTTGGTAAAATTACCTGTGTTTTCTAATTGTTAAATCATAAGTATTTCAGTCGTTTGAAATAAGTAAAACAGTTGAAATGCAGGTGCGTTGTTTCGTTTCTTGCATTGTCCCACCAACGTTAGAGCAATTGTCATGAGAGTGAAACTGCCATGGCTTTCTGCCCGTTAAACAAGGCCAGTTGTAGAACAACAAAAATGTCTAATTTTCTAAGAACACCTTGTATGCCGCTGTAACGAAATAAATATGCACGATTATTGGCTTATAGGAAAATGGCTTACGCAGAAAAGCGGGGCAAAAAGCGTTACCCTGATAAATTCCACTGCCTTGATTTCACTCATGCCCAGGTTTTTTTTTAAGGAAAATGTTAGGTACCCGGTATGGAGCTGTAGGGACCCGATTTCTCTGATTCTAGGGACCCGATGATAATTTTCTCTGATTCTAGGGACCCGATTTGAAATTCTAGGGACCCAATTCGGGTCCCTAAAACGCCTTAAAAAAAACCTGCTCATGCCAGATGTTTGTTTTAACTTCCCCTGACATGAGTACGGCCACAGCTTTCTCAACTCTCAACTTTCTCTCAACAGCTCAACTTTTCTCTAAGTATTATTGTTTGTCTATCTAAAAACAAACGTTTGAGAGACCAAAAAATGTTATAATAACATTTTCCGAGTTTTGCATCTCGCCTAATACGTCATTCGCCATTCTCGTCCCAGTTGCATCTGGTTTCAATTGGTAGCTACGTTGCATTTTGTACTAAACGTTCTGTTGTCCCTGAAATTAAACGGCCAACTCCTGCATTTTGATATTTTACTTTCTGAGCGTGTCGACCCCATTTCACAACTTACGCCTATGTGCGTAATCATACTCAAACATTGCGGGTTATATTGAGTTTTTCAGCGTGTTGGTAGTTCCTTTCGTTTGGTTTGTATTCGACAGAGAGTATAGTTCGGTGTTGTTCACACCAATGCAATGTGTGTAGCATCAAAAATTATGAGAGATATTTCTTGAGTACATAGTTTTGTTTGCTTTTCTTTATCAAACTTGTTGTTGAGTCACCTGTGTGAGGATATTGGTCAAGTTAATTCCATAACACACATAAATCAAATCATCCAGGAGACGTTCGTCTGTACAAAGTCCCCGTACCTCACGTTTCTTGCACATGTTAAAAAGATTATGTTGCATTATCTGCTTATGCAAAAGTTTTTCCAGCAGAGCTTGAAGCAATGTGCGATTAAAGTTTCCATGTATGATTGATTGGCAAAAAATGTCGACACCGATTTTCATACTTCTTGAGACGTTTGGCGTTTGTCTTCCAGAGACGTTTGCCTAAAACCGATTTTCATGCTTCTGGAAACGTTTGTCTCACTTTTTTCTTCATGGTTTTATACTGCAAACACTGTGTAGAGAAACAAAATGTACTGATAGAGTTTTAATATGTACAAGATACAGTTAACTTCAGCTTACATGGAAAATGAAGAACAAAATCAGAAAAAAGCGACGAGATTGGTTTGAAAAAATTTTTGTCGAAGATAATAATGGCCATAATTTTCATAAATGAAATATTCATAAAACAGTAAACAAAGGAAAACGCTGACAATAAAATTGCTTTTGTATGATGTAAACCTGAAGATGCTTATTTTCACGAAGCTGTGATGGTAAATTCAATTGCTTTTGAAAACTTCAAGCTACCACCTTTGTGTTGTTAAGGAACCATTGTGAAATAGTAGACGACATTGACTGCAGTTTACCCCTTACTGGTGGCTTCTCGTATGTTAACTGTCAGTGACACAATCACGCAACATAAGACGTAAGTGGATGTGATTCCAGTCAGAATGACGTGTAAATCTTCGCACGAAGAAATCATTTTTAGTTAAGAACAGAAGCTTGCACGTCTGGTCCATAGGCGTAGCCAGGGGATGGCCAAAAGGGCCATGCCCTCCCCAAATTTTTTTACATATAGTCATTTTTCCAAACAAGATAATGTTATTCGCCAAAAATTAAAAATTTAGCCCCACAAATTATTTGATCCCCCAAATTTTTGGGCTGGCTACGCCACTGGGCTGGTCAAAGAACTCAGAAATGGGTACGCATTTTTTGTAAATAGTTGTTGTTTAGGGTCAGTACTTAAAATAATTTCTACGATATTCCGAAATATCGTAAATACAACACGCGGTTTTGCGTTGGCAATCTGCAAACGCGCAACCACGAGTATGTGGTAGTTGAGAACGTGGCTGAATTTCAGCTTTGCTTTTGCAGCTTTGCTAACCGCGATACAACTTTACAATGCACCTAAACAGACGAGGAAGGAATCACCAGCACGTCACGTGGATCCACAGTAAGAAAAAAAATTGTCAATGTCAATCGACGTATCCCAGTGAACGAAACTGGTAACATCCAACGCTGCCCTGTTGCGATACCTCCCTGCAGGTTCTGCTTAGTCACGAAAGTCTGCTCTCGGTGTTACGTTGTAATGGCAAGTGGCATGTCACGTCGGTTTCACTGGAACGAAACAAATTTCAACAGTGCGATCCATCCTTTACGGCCGCTATCGTACTTCGGAATAAATGCTGAAATGTGGAGGTTCACGCCATCTATAGAGGTACTGTAAATGTTGCAGGCATGCGTACCGAATGTGATGTTGTTGGACAAAATTAACATTTTCTCACCAACAAACGCTGCACCGCTGGTGCGCTGTTGTTAGAAGTTTGAAACGTATGCACCAGGCCTGCTCGCAAAAATACGATGTTCTGCGTTGTTGCTGGAAGCTTAACGTCGCTTGCATGACTGGTTTGCTTTTTTTCGAAGGTTTTTTTAGTTTCCCGAATGTTGCAACGCGTATGTTTTTGAGTACTTTTCAGTTATATTTACGACTAAAGAATTGGAGGGTCAAAGCCATGTCCTAACGCTTCAGTGTTTACTTATCTGCCGCAATCAACGTGACGCGAGTTTTGACAATCAGGTTGTGCGAGACCCGGATGTTGCCATGAGGCGAGACACGTCGAAGCTGACAGCATTCACTTAAGACCTGAAGCATATCTTTACGAACAGGACCTTCACTCCCAGCCACGCCACAACAGAGTCACAGCTGACTGAGCACTATTGATCTGCCATACGGTGCAAAAACTTCCCGCTTCAGACCTTGATTGCCTTCGGGTTACCGGTAGTTGCAACAACAGAAACCGCACCGTCATCAATGTTATCAGACTTAATTGTCAGAGACAAAGGAGCGGCAGTTCCGCGTGATACATTTTGCAGCTGTAGATATCATTTCCGGTTGTGCTCACTACCACGTAGTGAACACAGCAAACGTGTTCAGCGAATCACGAGTATACCAGTTGTGGCAACGATTCACTGCGACTCCTACCAGAAACAGAATAAACCCTAGCCTAGACCCACAAAACCCTGCTGCATGCCAATCGATTGAACTGAGGTTTACGCACACGGCGCCTAAGGTTTACAGATAAGCGATATAAACCATCTGTTTGTAGAGCAGTTGAGTCAACTTTCGAGCGCGAATGTCAACTGAACGTAGACTGGGCACAAATTTGCTAATTGTAGGTGAGCTTGGTGTCCCGTCGGAAACAAAACAAGTCACCACTGCTTAACACTGTCACGTGATCGCATATCATTTCCGGCCATTCGTTCCATGGCTACTCAGCTGCTCTTTAGGTAAGCTTAAGGGCTTGTCTTCAAGCAGAAGGCAGATACAGCCCTCTAACCGTAGGATGCTTTCACTGAAAGGGTGCAGTTCAAATGAGGCATGTTTTTTAATGAAGTGCTGAGTGTAAAGCGAAAAGCAAAGCGACATTCCGAGCTTCACACTGACTTCGCCCACTGGTTCGTTTTGACTCGCATCACTGGGGAGCGACCGGTTTTCCGGAGAACAAATTTCAGACAACAGTAACTAGCGGCCACAATTCACCTTCTGCCATAGATGTGGCGGCAGGTCATTTTCTCGATGCCATATACAGTCATTCACGCTCGAGTGCTGACGCCTACTGGCTGCGCGACCTTGGCTGTAACGACGCCCGGGGCTAACCGTTGAAAAAACTGGCTTCCCGTGATAGCGCGACTAGATTTTCTGAGAAAGGAACGCTTGTGAAGAACGAAGTACAACTTTTAATGGCAGAAAAATAAACCTCTTTACAATCTCTTCGAAACTCGGCAAAACATACCAAGGCGGTGGCTGTCGCACGCAGTCAAAAACGACAATAAAATTTACGTATTTTGTTTAACGTTCTTTTTTCTATCACGTCTTGCAAGTGGAATCACAAAACGAGCGAACGAAACTGATGTAATTTTAACCGTTTGAGGCCAGAGCCAGAAAAGCAAAACGACGCTTTAACACAATCTGTATATAAACAAATGAATGTCTCCGGGACCAGAAATAAATGGAATGAAGCACTTGGCGAAAGAGCGCGCGTCATAAATTGTACAAGGCGCTAAACCGAAACACAGGTTTTTGCAGCAGTGAAGGAAGCAACACGAGATTGTATAGGCACATTCCGTAAAAAGAACAAAGGCAACATGCATTTGCCCTTGCCATTCAACTGCTCACAGCACAGACCAGTGATACTTGTTACAGACGGCAAGGACGTTGTTTACCCTGGTACAGTACGAGGGTGGACCATGTCCTTGCAGCGAACAGTGTGATGGTGATACCATCCATTCGTCATGAACCTTGCACACGCAGCAGTTTAAAAACATCTCACAGTAATAACTGGGCGATCGCTCTTCGTTGGCACAACACATTGATCTTGAAGATCGAAACGCACATACCCGATTTCATACGTACATACTGCGCGTTCTACTTCAAATCGCCTACTGTTTTCTTGCAGTAGGCGAGCCACGCGAAACACAACGCACTGCCCAGTCGCCTTATTAAGTTAGCACCATCGAGGTAGAACGGTTCGCACGAAGCCAGCCAGTTGTCTGGGAAATGTGAATGAGCGCGCACGCTTTGCTCGGCGGGTGTATGTGCAACGCAACGCGTTCGGTCAGCGAGGCCGTGAAGCAGTGCGGGGAAAACGGCATTCAGCAACCCATTGGCAGTATGTGTTGTTAACAAACAAGAAAACCACGCATAATCGGCAGTCCAAAACAATACACCCTTTTTGGTATGCTTCGCAGTTCCAAGAAGCATTAGTATGTAGCACCGAAACAATATTTCCGCCAAAGAACCCGTATAACACGCAGCCCAACTGACTCACTAAGTGAATGGTTTGGTTATGGCACAGCAGAATCGAAAAGTCACGAGGTTACAGTTACATTTCGTGAGAAATGTTATCCAATTAAAACGCATGAGCGCGGTGACTGCTGTTTTCATAAATCGTTTTTGTAGGACAACCATATTATCTTAAATGTCAGCAACCAAGGCGCGATAACTTAAAAAGCAAGATCTGCAGCCACAGTGGAGAACAACCGTGAAAAACTGCGTTCCTTTAAAGACTTAAAAATTGGCTTGGGACCAGGGCTGGATTTTTGCCACACACCAAGAAACTGAACAGTGTCACTGAACACAATCTAGTCAATTTATGCAACAAGTAGTGATGTCTCGGTGAGTGCACATGATACAAGCAGTGAATAACAAAACGAAGACTTCTCGTGTCAAAAAGAAAACGAAAACCAGTGAAAAAGCAGCAACACAAACTCTTAAGCATAGTCAACAATGCTAAAACAGAATGGAGGTTCTGCCATACAGAGGATATACAAAATATATTATTTGGTAATAAATAAAAAAATAAGAACGCGCATGCTTTAAAACTATATCTGCTTAGTGGGAAAACTGAAGTGGAGCCACGCCAAACTTTCGCTTTGCCTGTAAATCACGATTGCGCGAATGGGCAGCGAGCATGAGCACGCAAAAAGCACATAAGGTTAAGGCAGTGGTTGTCGAGTGTTGGCAGCAGTAATCGAACTAAGCAAGCCATTAAAAGTCAATTTATTAGCAGAAAACAACACAAATTCGAGAAACAGTGAAATTGATTGTGTATTTTTTATATTGCCGGGTGGATTCTACCTACGTTAAATGGCAGCAGCAACTTTTACACATGCTCAGGCCTATATATGCAGACAGGCAATGCTTGGTCATGTTTTGTTTTAAGGACAATTTATATGAAGCATACCAGTACAATTAAAATACAGGCTTGATACAAAACAAAATGGATAGCCACTTACATTAACTTCTGAAGGAAGACAGCCTTGGTATAGTTTAAATGGCAGTACAATCGCGCCTAAAAGATGATGCACACACGACACAGCACTCCGTAACGTTTTTGAATTCAACAACAAAACTGAAACCTACCCGTCTTCGCGCTGCATGTTATGTACACAAGAAGTAGCGCTAGTTCTCTCACATGGTAATCCATAAACTGTACGTTTACTTCTTTATGAGTAGTGCCATGGTCGCCGAGCGATTGCAGCACGGACAAACTGCGCCTGGTCTGGACACAACCTTGTTAGCACAGCTGAAGCAGAAATGGTTGTGGCCGCACGGTACAAGTGCGGCAGAGACGGTAGAGTCCAAACACATGATGCATTGTTGAGGTTGAAGCCGCGGTTTGATTGTGGCTTCGGTAGGTCTCGGCGACAACAAGTTACTAAGTGGACCGCTGCTATCGGTTGGCGATCCTGACGTAATGCTGTCGGTGGTTCCACCTGAACAAACAAAGAGCGGTAAAAAATAATGCAAAAAGAAGAACAAAAGCGTAGAGACGGTCATTCAGGAAAATTACTATCAAATCTAGTCACCAACGCACCATGTAGACGTACCGGAAGAGTAGCCACTTTCGATGTTGATCGGGGTTGTTGAGTACAACGAGGAGTGATTACCGACAGACGCCAAATTACAGCTGTTAGACAGCAAGTCGAGGCTCGGCACGCTGCTTGTCGTCGACTCTACTGAATCAGATCCAACACGTCGAAGCGGATTGTGCGAAGCTTGCGTAGAATTTGGCAGAAACGTAAACGATGAGAATTCAGGATCCGAGAGTGTTGGCGACAAACGCTGAATTCCAGTACTGCCAAATGACGATGTAGGGCTAAAACCACCGTTGCCCGTCGAGCTGCTGCTACGCAGTGGGGTAAAACCGAAGGGAGCAACGCCGCTGTTGGGACTATCCAGCTGGGCGGACGGGCCAGTGCTCCACGACTGTACGCTTCCCATATTTGGCAATGCAGGGTATAACAGATTGTCAGCTTGGTCGAAACTGTAAGGAAAGCCGGTCACACCAGGATGGAAAGGTTCTGAAAAATGCATCGCAAAGGCGCATTAACTTTAAAAATGGGACTGTCAAGCATACACG
>Ga0210059_1002621_pt1 | contig 28307 bp, 17 predicted proteins | sample Ectturendosymbi2_FD_188042 | JGI IMG/M metagenome (GOLD analysis project Ga0210059, IMG submission 188042) | Ecteinascidia turbinata endosymbiont from Florida, USA - Sample 2 (SPAdes) (version 2) | ecosystem: Host-associated > Tunicates > Ascidians > Unclassified | place: Key West, Florida...
ACCTTCTTCATCTTGCAACACGCTGGAGCCTTACAATTGGCATTCCTGCACTGGCAAGCGTGCACCAAGGAGTTGATGTAACGTTGCACTGATGCTTGACGATCAGCCGCGTTGTTTCCTCCAGAAGCAACGCCAGGTGAACCGACGTCTAGTCCAAAGCCCATCTGCTCCATTTTGTGCTCGTGTCCCACCGTACTGTGACAGCGACTGCAGAGATCGAAGTCCTGCAAAACAGTGAATAGTTGAGATCTAAGCAAAAGTGTTGAACAAACGTTCGTACAAAATTGGCATTGGTGACACCATGCATCATTATAATGGATAATTATCTTAACGAAGAGTCTTACCTCACAAACTGTACAGTGGAATCTTGTTTCTACGCTGTTGCGACAATGGTTGCATGTGTAGACAAACCTATCTTGACCTTGTAAGTGCAATTCAACTAGCATCGCCATTGTTGACCACTGAAATCAATAATTGAGAATCATTTTAACATGATTATCAACTGATTTGTGATGCTTTCACAACTTAGTGCTTGCATAAGATCACTAAAGAGTATGTTGCAAAGTGAGTGAAACAGTGTAATTAGGCAGAACCCTTCCAACAGGTAACTTCCAACTTAGAATTTGCTTGAAATTTTTACTTTCTAATTTTGAAATTTTTTGTACATGAAAATTTTACATCTCCACAGCTATATTTAAATATGTATACTTCTTTTGATCTTATTATCTCACTGTCACAAGTGGTGTTGCTCAGCAACAGGATTTTCATGTACAAAAACTTAGCACAATTTAGCTAAGCCTCATGTGGTATAGTCATTTGAAATACAAGGTAATGCTTGGAAAGGAAAACAAGTTTTTGCAAAGAAAAACAAGGTTCACATTTGGTTGCATAGCGATAATAGATTTCAGTTGGTAACATGCATGAACTTCAGGAAACGAAAAGAAGTTGCTCGACCGCGAGAAAAAAACCCTGGCTTTGTGGCATGGATCATTCATCTTTGCGTAAAAGAAATTTGATCAAACTAGTTCAAATAAACCTTTATATTACCTTAGTACGTCTTAAGGATGAAAATTCATAATGTTTTTCTCTCGCTAGAGTTAGGAAAGCGTCTCGACCATCCATCAAATCGCACTGCATATGTGCATCTGGATCACATATGGGGCCTAATTTTGAAATTGTTTCCGCCGACTGCAGCCGAATGACGAAGAAAACCTGAATAATTTGGCAAAAAAACTCATGAAACGATAAGTCCAACAATAAACGTAATGAAGTTACTGATATGTCCATAAGACAGAACTTTGCAGAAGTAACTTCCCGACAAAGCAGGGTTGAGAATTTTATTTATTTGAAGAAATATGTTCTTGTTCTTTTTTTAAATTGTTTTTATTGCATCATGCAATATCACCATTTTTAGAATAAATCAATAATAGCTTGTTATTCCTATTATAGAGTTCCAAACTAAGGGCAAAGATATGTACCCCATCTTTGTTTTCGCAAAGTGTTGTTGGTCAGTTCACTTCAAAGTGGTGATGCTTGGCAAGCATGCGCCCAGCGAACAGAGGAAGGCCACACCCACGCAATTGCAATTTCATGTCAAGTTTATGTGCATGCCCTGGTGGCTCGGCATCTACAGAACGTATTTTTTCAACAAATGGTTTAGTATGATCCAACATCGGAAACATGTTGGATGTAGAGAAGGCAGAAAAATTGGTTAATATATACCGATTTTACAGAACTGAAGATAACCAGTAGAATTTACTCAAACTGTTCTTTTTTTCCAGTCCTTCAAATTTCCTTGCTGTTCATTTTGTTTGATTAAAAAAATATTTACAGTTACCGTACAAGTATGCTGCTTATTTTGCTTTTTATTTCATGATATATTTTTCAAAGGTAGAGGGTGGATTTTACTTTTTTTGAAGTGGGCTCCCGTTTTTTAACAATCCAGCAAGACTTTAAAGATCAATATACATGAATACAAACCGTATTGCAAAATACAAACTGTATACTTGATCGAGACCAACGGCCGAGTACCTCTTTGTGTTTTTCCATGATTTGGTATAGCTTGTCTGAAAGGTCGTTGGCAACTTGTGGGATCTTTTTCTTAATACCACGCTGTGACGCCTTCTTGTTGCCGCCCTTCTTCGGTCTCTGCTTTTTAGCGTTCTTTGTGTTCGAAGGACCCTGTTCGAATTCAGATTGCAGTGGAGTGAACTTGTGTAATCGTGCCTGGCGTGCCGCCTGTGGGGAAAACAGGCAAACATAGGCAGACCAAACATTGGGGCGCCGTTATAGTTAGTTTAATGAATCAACGGTGGAACGAAGCTGGTGGAATATTTTTTTCAACGTGCGAAAAAATGCGAGTGCTTTACACTTTCTAATGAAACTAACATAACACGGTGGCCTCTTGAAGTAAGAGCCGTTGGGTTTAACTTTAACTGCATATGATTCCTAGATTTACAGAATAAGCATTGACAACACTTAACGCGCAACTATATTCCGGTGAAATGACACACAAACTGATAAATTCAAAGCACAAATTAATTGACCACCTCTTGGGCTAACGCATACACACATGAAACAAGCTAACCACTGGTTCCCAAACTTTTTGCCCACGCTTGCCTTCTAGGCGGATTACCAGCGGCAAAGAATTTGAAAAAGCCTTGTACATGCACATATATAGACTGAACAGAACCAACATGTCTTCACTACAACTTGAATAATAAAGTAAAAGTTTAACTCCATATTCCAACCTGTCGCCCTCTACCGCCTCATTTTTATTCACCTCCCACACATTCCCACCGCCCCAAAGGTGTCACTGCCGCACATTTTGGGAACCACGAATCAAACCTTCCCACGGCAGTTGCTTGCAGCAAAACTTAAGCTATTACAAAAGGCAGTCGTCGGTCAAGGTACAAACCTCTTCAGCTGCAGCCTGTTCGTTCGCCTCAGCTTGCTTGCGGTCTTCCTCCTCTTGTTCGAGCTCTTTGATGCTCTCCTCAAGCACATTTGGCCAAAAATCACCTTCGAAGTACGGAAGCTCACGTGCCGATTGTAACCTGTCATCCTTAGCTTGTTTGAAGATGTCGCTATAGTTGACAATGACCATGTCACTCTGTAAGAGATAGTTGAAGTAAGTATGCTGGAAATACACAATATACGGGTTTAAACAAATTGGTGTTACCTTATTAAAGTGCGAATGCAATCAACATTTGCAAGTGAATTGCATTCGTACTCGTGCCAACAAATTGCTTCACACTTTATTTCATAAACAAAACCCAGAATAAAAGTTGTGCTACATGTGGTTATAGGTTACAAATACAATAAAATGCAACTCACAAACGCTTTGTCCAGCATCTTTCGATACCATTCTTGAAGTCGCTTGGGCTTGGGAATTTTCTGTTCAACTGGATGACAGTGAAAAATGTAGTCATCACCTTCACTAGGCGGGCAGGCCCAGATGTGAGCGTATTCGTACCTGCAAAAGTGGGAGAACAAGTCAGACTACTTTGATATACATTTATGTGTCGAGTTGTACAAACCTTAACTTGTATACAGTACCAAAACGTAATAGTTTGATGTGTTGCTTACAAAGACACCTAAAGATCCAACTCTCACCCCAGATTTTTGCAATACTCAAAATAGCCAATCAGGATTTCGTGGTAAACTGCAGTTCTGAGATGGCGGGGGCGAAAGAAATGCACCGAGTCCAGGTAAGACAGATACACACGGCGGGTGTTGGGCTGCGGGGCATCAGAACCATATTCCTGGTGAAACAAAATACGGCACTAACGTCAGACGTGAGTGATACGTGGAGTTCCCAAAATACCCAAGGATTGAAATGCAAGTTGAACAATCCAGTCAACGTCATTTTATAAGGTCTCAAGTTTTCACTGCTGACACCAGCAGTCGCGCGAATTAATTTCCTCGCTTTTGATGTTTTGGAGGATGTGCAAATGAGGTAGCTTTCGATTTAATTATATTTACAAGATTCGAAATAAACTACGACGACGAAGTTATTTTAAAGATATGAACAGTGAGCATAATGGATACACATAAATACCTGCACGTGAACACCGAAGAAACATATATCAACACCGTCAAGTTCTTCAAAAGCAAAGAACGCTTTTGCTTTGTACGGGAAGCTTTCAGGCATTTCCTTCGTGTCCACAAATCTGTTTCAAAAAATAAAATCATGTACGTGTATGTGCACGAAAACATCAGAAAAATGTAATGGATTTACAGAAAAAAGATACAGAATTCATTCCTTTGCAGTTTCCCCACAACCAAATCATAACAAAAGTCGGAAACACCGCTCAAACATTTACATTCGGCAAATCCAGTGGTTCTCAACTGAGAGCCACTTGGCTCGCTAAGGGAGGAATTGGGGAGAATAACAAATATTGTAAGTTTTTATTTTTCTGCTTCCGCAATACCTTACATTTCTAGCAATTCTAACATTTTTCTTGGCTTGCATGCTGGCAGCTAGCGAGTAGTGTGATAGCTACTGTAGATTCTACGTTCGAACCTACCAGGTTTGACTTGTAATGACAGGCAATTCAGTACTGTGATGTGACAGTGTTGTTGACATAGACAGAGATCGTAGTGTCTCAGTGAAAGTGTTGCTGATCAGTTTGAGAGTTAAAGCTTTACTTTCAAGGTACACAGATTAAAGTTATTTTTCACTAACACTTTGTACCGTAGCGGAACAAAACCTGCTTAACTCTAAACTTTTCAGAGTAGAAAAGTAGACGATATTTTATTCTTGGTGCTTGGTAGTGCAAAAACAGTAGCGAAAACACAGACTCCGCAATTCCACAAAACACTGTTTCACAGAAAATCCGGATGAAGAAACTTGGCTGCTGCAGTCATCGTCCCTCAGCACAATAATCAACAGCGCCAAGACAGACCTTTCAACAGCTCCCAATACCGGCACAAGTTTCACTGATAAATTACACCTATAACGATTCAATTTTTCACATTTAAGTCCGTCAATGTATGCAGCACCATCTACTTAATTAGATGTTATTAAAAAAAAGACATTCTCAGTAATGTCAAAATGTGAAGTATCCAGGATATTATTCTTAATGGTAACGATTCGTTACTACACTGATTTTCCTCGTAACGCATTGTCGTAGTAACATCTTGTACATAGCACTTATAAGTAGCGCGATTTCACGGGTTGTCTTCAAAGCTGTGAAAAGCAGACTGTTACCACTGATGCTTACTTTGCTTTCATGCCAGGCCGCACTTCTACGGTCTTTTCACCGCTGTAAACTGTTCGGATATGAATGTAACCAGCTTCGTTGTTCGTGTCGTGGCTTTTAAGAAAGCTGTTGACGCGGTTCTCAATGTGTTCGCTTAACTTATTTTGAGGTAGTTTGCTCGCCATGAAGCGATTCTTTTTGCGTTGCGTTCCACGGCTCCGATGACAGTTGTCACATATGAATCTGTTGCAACATATCAGGGTTATCGCCTGTTCTATACCACACGAATTTACAAGGCAAACAATGGGAAAAAGTGGAACTACCACCCACACACGTTTTTGCTTTTTGTAACCGTTACTCCTGAGGGTTGTAGCTCAACGAACGTTCGGAAGACTAATATATACCAAAGGCATGCATTCGCAGATTTTCAAGTACATTGTTGCAACGTGTGCAATATCTTTGCGCTAGCACGCCACATATTGTATCGCACGCAAGGACATCGACAGTAATTTTCAAGTTTTTTTTGTGGTGGATTCACATTGAAGAATCGACATTTGTTTGCAAAACAAAATTACGTGGACTATGTTCGTGAAAAAAATTCCAGCACAGAATAATTGTTGTTTGAAATTTATTTTGCATTACCCCTCAGGCCATATCTGTGGGTTATGGAGAACACATATTGTATGGAGTTTTCTTCCGCATTCATTGCACTGCACAAACGGTTCCGGATCTAGAACATCGTTCTTTTTCTTCTCAAACTGGCTTTTCGGTACCGTACTGGAACAGCAATAGCATACAAGTTATAACTCATATGTGATCCACGTACAACACAAAGAGCTAGAGGATTTAGAAAAAATCCACTTGAAAGCTGTAATTACGTAGCGAAAACTTACTTTGAACCTTGTCCAGGCTCATCACTGATCGGCACCATGTCACCCTGTATTTCATTGAAACACTTCTCACAAAAATCGTATCTGTCCGACAAAAGACCGTATTTTGGGGAACTACACCAGGCGTTCAAAGGCAGTGTAGATTTGGTAGACCGATGACGATGAATGCAGTTAAGATTCCGATTAGAACAACCGCAGAACCGACATGGTAGAACCAAACATGAAAATGTAAAGATGAAAACAAATTATTGCTTTGGAAATAAAAGTAGCTAGGGTTTAATTTTAGCACATAGCATTCGACAAGAACCACGAGCTCAACATTTTTACAAACTCGTACCGAATCAGAAAAGTCAAACCACCCACCTGTTTTGGTATTCGTAATACACCGCACCGGTGGAAATAGTGCACAAGGCTTTGCCGTAGCAACACAGGGTCATGGGCATGAATTCCAGCTGCAAATAAAAACAATAACGGCGACCTCAGTATCCTGGCAAGTTACAAAAAATTCCAACGCAATGAAACACCCCAGGGCCGACGCAGGTGGGACACAAATACGTCGCTTGAACAATTCTTTTTCGGGACCTCCAGTTTCAAACATACTACAAGTCTTTCCATCCGTCAACAGAACCTCCACAAGTGAACTACACGGTGAACATTTTCGCAGTTAAACTCACTTTTCTGCCACAGCAGTAACCAAGCTCCTGCATGACAGGATCGATTTCTTGCTCAAAAATTTCTTTGAGCTTCGTGCAGAACTTGTAAACACGGGAAGTTTTTCGGTTGTACAACCAAGCATTGTTGAACATGAGCCATATGTCATCAACAAATTGCCACGGTTCAGTATAGACGCCCGTTTCCAGGTGTTTGCGGATTGTTGACAAGTCGATTGGTTTTTTGACAATGTCATGGTAGTCCTGCAAAAGTAATACGACACTCAAGGATCGCAGTGCGATCATACGACAAATTAAATGAGATATAATTAAATGAAGTATAAATCGATTTTCTTGCTCTTGTTAAAGGATGTCAGTTCTTACTGGTATCTGAAGCCTTTCCGGATCAACCGGTGTTCGAAAGGGTACTGCCTCAGGTTCTTGCCTGTACAAGCGCTCAACAACGGGCATCAGTGATTCTCGAAGCTGAGCAGCTGGAAACTCTGCAAAGTAGGTCCACAATATGTCGATAATCATTTATTTTGAATCCAGGTTTGGTAGGCCAACGTCATTGACAGAGAGACTCAGCTTAGAACTCATTTCAGACCAAGTATTCCCAAGTTTTACGACATTCAACCACGGCAACTTAAAACCAGGCAGATCATGTTCTTTTTTCCCGGGCATGTCTTGGACAAACACTTCTACCGTACTGTATTCGCTATGCACTGCTAAAGTACCACAAACGGCCTCTCCGACGAGGACATTCGGGTTTTTGTGTTGAGGGAATGTTGACAGGCATGTGACAAAACCGTACGCATTACTTAATTCACGAAGAACAAACATTTTTCCGAGAATTCGAAATTAGTCTACCAGCGGAAGGCTGGAACCCTACACCATATGTTTATTACACAAGACCACCTCCACGGAATTCGGAAAAATAAATACCTTCTAAATATTTATACTCCTACTTAAGGATTGCAGTGGCGTGTCATTGAAAACTTCGTTGGTTGTGGCAAATAAGCAGAACAACGTACTACAGGGGAACACTGCAGGGTGAGCACACGTTGACGCACGCTTCCGTGTCGCACCCACAACTTTCAACAGCTTGGTCGCAAGTTTTAATACAAACATTCTGCAAGTACCTTTGGGCCGGCAGGGCTTGGAAGGAATAGCAGCGGTTGTTTTAGAAGGAAACTGGTTTGAAGATGCTTCAGTTTTCACCAAAGACATATTGGGTGAAGACCGTGCAGGTACTCTGTTACCATCGTTGTCACCGGACGGGTCAGTCTCCATCTAAGCATCGCAGAAAATGCAGTGAAAATAACAGCGCCTGGACTTGGTGAATTGCATTACATCATACGTAGACTATGGAGGGTTAAACAACAGACAGAACGTGAAATGCTACGAGGCCATAATAATCAAAGCAATAACCTTACTTTTATTGATTGCGTTAGGCTTGATGAGCTTTGTCTTGCTGGAGATCCCGGGAACGATGCCGATGAATTGTCTACAGACTCCGTTTTGACCTAAGCGCAAAAATTCTGTTGAAAACAACTGAGGGACAATGCGGGAAAATATATTATCAAGACTTTGTGCTTAACTTTGGAGAGTTGTATTTAACGCGATACTCTTAATGTGTTTCACGCAATTCACGCAGGTAATTCAAAGTTTGCAATATACTGCTGCCACTGCAAAAAGGCACTGACCTGCAGAGATAATTGACGGCACGCTTATCGAGAAACGTGCCATGAACTTCAACAACCAACAAAGGCTACATAGTCATTCGAGAGTAAGAAAACAAACGAACTACGTAGTAAACACAACGCAGCTCCGCGCAATACCTAAACGTACCAGCAAGTTCGAAGCCGCTGTTGGAAGCGCTTCGCTGGATGGTCTTCTGTTACGGAAGTTTTGCCTCGGAGACATGGTCGCCCCTGACGACACGGATACGAAGGGAGTACCAGAAACCATACTCGCTTTGGTCGTCATGAAAGACGTAGTTGCAACGGAGGATGCTGCAGTGGTGGTGATTGCGGATGACGTGGAATGGATGGCGTCAGATAAACCTTTGCCTATGGGAGTTGCCGACGAATGCAAATAGCTAGCAGGAACTTGACTAGTGGTGACATTGGAAACAAACGAGTTGATGAAATTTTCACGCGAGGCACTTGAGCTCTGGGTTTGCTGCACGAAGGCATCCGTTTGTTGCTGCGATTTTGAATTGTTACTGAGCAACTGTTGCTGCAGAAGAGATGGAGCCATATTGCCGTGTTGGTTCAGCTGAGGTAACGAGCCAGAAGTTATTTTTTCTTCAGATGCCATGGGCATAGTAGACGTGTCGTTACCGGAGAAGACAAGATTGTTTGCATGATTCATTGGGACAGTCCCTGCAACAGCACCTTGTTGCTGGTTGGAGAAAACTTGTTGTTGACCCTGATAGATAGTCTGAAAAAAAAACAGACAGTGAAGCAAATAAATGTGAATGTTTAGCCATTGCAGCATAAATGCTGATGGCCCAAAGCAACATTCTGCCAGCGATATGCAACGAAACAGCGAACACCAACCTGCTGAGTCATGGAGTTAGGAAGTTCATTCGTCGGCAACGTACTTTGCTGAGATTTGATCTCTTCTTTAGCAAGATGAAACTGAAATATGATGAAGTGCAATCAAACGGTAAAAGCTGATGGCGATGTATCAACAGTTTTTACTAAGCTTCCCGTCAGAAAAAGAGCAAATTCCTTAAATTCGCTAAGCAGTCGTAACCCAAAACCAGGAAAAAGCGCAGTAAACTAAACAGTTAACAGTTGGTTATTCCAAGGTGTTTTAGGGACCCGATCGGAGTCCCTAGTATCATAGAAAATCGGGTCCCTAGAATCCGAGAAATCGGGTCCCTACAGGTCTATACCGGTACCTAACACTTTCCTTAAAAAAACTCTGGTTATTTATTATACTCGCTTTGGAATGTCACAAGTGGTCTGTGGACGCCCACCTGCGCTTGCTTCGTAGAGAGTGCTGTATTGGTGGCGAGTCATTGGCAGCACCGCGCGTGAAGCTTTCCCTGCACCCATCCACTAACAGCAAGCACGAGGCTGGACAAGCCGCAAGTAACGGTTTTTCAAGTCTTCGGACTCGACTGGAATTGAATCCGGCCTACCAGTTACAGTGGCGTGTGCTCAACCCATTGCACCACTTAGTTAGAAACCGATGTTTATTTGCATAATTTGGCGGATAAGAACAGCGTTTGAGAATAAAGAGTAAATCGCGTTTGCGAATAAATTACGGGGCTAGTGTAACGTTCTTCATTTAACACACGATCCGTTAACATGTAACTGGAACATTATATTCCCTTCATTCCAGTTATAAGCAGGGTTCCCACACAATTTCGAAGACCATTTTCCATACTTTTTCAATGACTTCCAATACTAGTTTTAAGGACTTTAATACCATCGTTTAGCTTCCTTTTTCGAAAATGTTATTAATGGACCACAATACTAAAAACATCTGCAGAACTGTTATCAGCGGTAAAGAACAAAATTTGAAAAAACAAACGGTTGAATATAGAATTTCCATACTTTGGCAATACTCTATGTACATCTTGGCCAAATTCAATACTTTTTCAAGGTCTTGAAAACCGATTTCACAATGCAATCCTCTCAATACTGCGTGGGAACCCTGTATAAGTATTCAATTACAGAACTACTGTTCAACTGGAAGCTTTTGATAAAAAAATAAAAATATTTGACACACAAAACTTCATATCTTTCATCACTAGTTCACCTGGAGTCGCACGTGCAACAAAAAAGCCAATCTGGACATATCTTGCTGCCGTTCACACGTAAAAAATCTTTCGATAATAGGCTTTAAAATCCTGTCAGCCCAAGGAATGAGAAAGCAGAAAAAAGAGACCCAACCAAGTATCACTCACTACTGGCACTAAATCTGTTAGGGAGAAGTTCTGCTATTGAATTGCACTTCGGCTTCAGCACAACATGAACCCTTTTGCGAAGAGCTTCTTCCAAAAATACATGCATGCTGTATACATGGAGTCAACACAGAATTCATGCAACATTCAGAGCGTGTTTTTTCCTCAAGCAAAAACGCCACTTTTTATTCAAGCGAATCTATTCTTGAGCACAAAAACAACGACATACCTTGTGTATAGTTCCTGACAGAGCATTATCAGAACCAGGCATGCCATTGCGCACATAAACCTGGCCGCTGGAATTCTGCATTGCCGGATCCAAATTGCCGCCTCCTGAGCTGAGCACAGGCGCAGACATTCTCGGCTGACTGAGCATAGAGGGGTTGGAAAACCGGAGTTGCTGTTGCTGACTGGCAACTGGCACCATCACTGGACCATTTACAGCTGTGAATGGTCAATGCGTTCGTGAACTGTACGTACATTAATGCACATTACGTGGATCATATCACGAACATGATTCTTGACACAGGTTCTTAATGTCAGAAAATCTTATGAAAATCCAATGAAACTATCACTAATCAGATCGAAGGAATAAGCATGCTCACATCTGCAACTTACTTCCTACATTCACATACCTCAACTGGTTTCAATCGATTTGCGCGCTAAAACAGAACACTGCATATCAACACACATTTTAACTATTAAAAAAAAAAGTTTTCGACTGTCGGTACCAATAAACAGGCTATCCCGGCAAAGCTGACTATAATGATCGAGTCACAATACTGGAAACAACATTTGTTGCCTGATGAAAGCTGCTGGGTGACTCTTCTTTTTTATAAAGCATAGATCTTTGACGGACCGTAGAATAAACAGCAGTCCCTATCATCCAACTTACGAACGTACAAGTGTAACCAAAGCGTTCTTATTTCGCTGCTGACGATAATTAACGAAGCTACTTAGCGTTTCCTATGGTTTATTCGAACGAAAAAATGTCGTGAAAAAATAAGTGGCAATTTAATATCAAAATGAAACGAACAAGAAACATTTACGCTCTTAAAGTAAACTAGCAGAAGTTTAGCAATGGTGTTGTGCACTTTTCGATTAAAAAAATCAATGGCGTGATTTTTTGGAATGCGTCATTATACACAATAATGGGAAAATGATCAGTAATTGAAAAAAATCTACCAGAAGGTGGTACTCACAGGAAACTACAGTATTTTGAAAAAAGCATCTAATTGTGCGAGCTGGCAAGTAATGCACATTTTACGATTGTTTGTCAAAATAGAAGTAGGATGTCACGCAACGACCAACTTATCAAACAATAAGACCAGTTTTAAAATGTTGCATCGTAACGAAATCGATATCACGTGACAATCTGTTCGTAAAATGCAACATACTAAAACCATGCACTGCGATCAACGCGCATACTGTCAAATATTTTATCAGAAGGCAAGATGGACAACACTACTTCGTGTTACGCTATTAACAATACGGTAATGTCAATGAAGCCTTATAAATGCCACATCATATTAATACAAGCAACCAGCGAACAGGTACAAGTTTAAGGACTAACATATTGTCGTCTGTCCTTGAGGTAACGTATGAGTAGTTTTCTTCTGTCGTTTTTCTTCAAGCTCCTTCTGTATTTTGTAGATCTTCTCAGCAAGCAGGTGGTAGTATTCTTCCTACAAGATCATAACCAGCATTTAGCACCGACATAGTTAAGCGCAGTCTGAACACTAGATGAGCAGCTTAAAGCAATTTCAGTAAACCTCGTGTCAGTTGGCACTTTACTCACTATTACAAATTTCATTTCAATAATTGCTGCAGACGGTTACGACATCAGCTTGTAACACCTGCTGGATCAAGACTTCAAGCAAAATTTTGAAGCTCTTGGATTCGGCGTGGAGTTTTTAACAAGTTTGTATAAGACAAGAACAAACAGTGTTCCAGAAATGTATGTACTTTTTGAAACATGCAGTTGTTTTAAAGCATGCAGTAAACTTATTTGATTAATTATTTTGGAAATCAAACTTTCACTGTGCAGTACACCCCTATATATCGCAACAACGGAAGTACTGGCTAGAGGTTGTATCAGTTCTCTTGGTGCATTTTAATTTGCTTAATATTATCTAGAATCGAATTACTTGCATAAAACCAGGTTCAGTTTTCTGTATTCAACAACCAGGCAACATTCGGTTATTCATTCAACTAAAGATGGAAGCTGAAAGGCCCAAATTAATGAGCCCTACACAAAGAAACAGGTGAGACTTGGTGGAAGGGAGCTTGACCAAATGATGTCAACCCATCTAAGTTTTTATAACGTTTACAACTTTCGAACCTCAAAGGAATGAAAACAGTACTGAAAACAAAGAGCTCTTTGAACTAAAGCGGTAATGGGCAGACTTACTGACTTTGCGGCCAAAAATGAGTGTAGTTTTAATAGCGTCAGCCGCTTTTGCGAGACTTGGTAGAAGAATACTCTTGTCGGTACTGTCGCAACACTGATTGCGTGTTGGTATAATCTTTGCGCGATAGCGTTTACGATACCACAAACACGAAGTACAGAAAAGAACCGATAATTTGACCAGCACAGATTTTAACATAGCATTTGTCATTCGATGGTGCAAAATGTCCAAGTTTTCCTCCTACTGGCATAGGCCTTTAGAAAAGTTTAGATCACTGAACACCAAGATCTGCATTCCAAAAGAAGAACGTCGAGACCTGCGTGCCCATGAAAATATTTTGAACCAACTATATAGCATCCCTCCGTCAAACTTTCAGCGTATTTTCGTTTTTATCTACAAAAGACAAGGAACAACAAAACGCAACACCATGAACAAAATGAGTTCAATTCTGGTTTGGTTGTAAATGACGCCAACTATCAACGACAGGGAAGATTGTGAAGCTTGAGTAAAAAATTATGGCAAAGTAAATACGATTCACCTAATTTTTAGTAAAATGCAATTGAAAAATCGAAATTCACAGGTCAATGCACTGATTATTGTAACGCACTGGCAAAAACTTCGTTGTCAAGAAAAGTAGTAGATAGGCTGACCAAGGCATGGACCGGCAGCCCGTGGTCACGAGGCCGAAAGCGGCTTTTATCGCTCTGCCGCGAGTTAGGGTAAGCAAAAGTAGTTGCGAATCTCAATTTATTTTTACCTCGATTCGATAGTTTTTTAACATACTTTGAAATGTGAAAAACACTGGATCTTGTACAACAACTCTGAATGCGGTACTACCATCCCACAGGAAGAAAAAAAACAGTACCATATATTCAGTGTTGACTTCATTCTACATGTCAAAAATATTTTGCGGTCTACGGTGTCTTCGTCCGTGGGGAATGGGTTCAAATGACTCTTGAGTTTTGGAAGTTCGACCGCAATTTCACAATACTGTTTGGGCCGGTGAAACAAACTGATTTGGGTCCCGAATGGCGTTGACTAGACATTCTGTTGAGGTCCGGGGTAAACTCTATTAACAGATCTCCTACAAAACCTACACCCGTCGTCAAGTTAATAGAAGAACGTCAGACCAACTCCAACGGCGAAGTAGGAGAGGCAAATTGCCGGCTAGGTTTGTGACATCATCCAGGAAACTAACAGATTTGTCATGACAACGACTGACAAAGTGTATAAGCAATCTAATTCTATAAACATTCTTAAGTTACGAAGTCCTTGTTGCGGTTTAAAAACACATATCAACAATTTCACCAAGAGGAGTTACAGAATTGCAACAAACATACATTAAAGAAAAATGTGCGGTAAAGTTGATAGAATCACTTAACAAGTTGCTGCTGCGAAATTCCGATTTTATTTCACCAGAAACCTATAACAACTTACCCTGGAATTGGCCTGTTCATACATTGTTCCTTCTACTTTTTTGGCAAATGAAAGGAGTTTAACCATTCTTGTGTCTGTTACTGGTATTGTTTCAGGAGTGGGAAATATGTTTTGAACACTGAAAAGCAAATGCAGTCGTTTACTTAAAAAAAAACTTTTCCAGAATGTTTCCAAATATATGTGCTCTTCATAAGACTTCGAAGCTTACACATACAAAATCTATTGCACGCAAATACCACAAAGGTGGGATTAGCAAAAATTAGGGGTGCACCGATAAGCAACTAGGCTGATTATTTGCAATGTACTATGTACAGTGGCATACTGATTTGATAACGCATGTGTTAATGCAATATAATATTATTATCCATTTCGTATGTCAGATGACTGTTTGGATGTGCTTCACATCAAAAAGATGTCATTTTCTTCTGTAAGCAAAGGTTTATCACAGTATCATATTTTCAGAGTAAGCAATTAATTCGTAAACAAAACAGGGCGAAGTATTAAGCGCACAAATACCTTATGTTTCTAAAACGAATTGTATGGCAATTTTTCAAAGTTAACAAAATTGATGTTAGTGTCTGAAAGTGCACTGTGTGCAATGCAGGTGGGAAAACAGTTAAACTTTCACACCCAATATCATGCATCACGTTAAAAATTCTATCCTGCCGAATTGACTAAACAAAATGGTAAAGGTGAAGAAAAAAACTGAAAAAAAATAAGCTGGATGTTCATAAGGACCGAAAAAATTGCAATATCCTCTTCAAATACAAACTACTCTACCTGAAATAACGCAAACAAAAATTATGGGATATTAATGATCAGCGGTCTAAAGATACACATAAATTATCTGATTTCATGAATGACTGTTAGTCTTGCAACCATATTCCATTGTCTCTGATTTGGGATTTCAAAGGCTGATCATGAAGATTTCTGCAAACTACAAGTTTCTTAGCCGAAAATATTTTACTGAGAACAAACTTCATGACATATAACCAAAAACTGTAAGGAAATTTACAAAAATCTGTCCGTAGTAGTAACATTATTTCATTAGCCGCTGACATTTGGACAGCCACTACTAACAATCAGTGTTGCTATTTGAGCTGTTTTGCTGCTACATCTAGCCGGTTTTCTCACTGTTAGCTGGAAATTTTTCAATCTAGCAGCTAGCTGATTTTTTAGCAGGATTTTACCAACCGTTTAGCAGGCAACAAGTTCCTGATCAAAGATTTGTTCCAACAATTTTTAGAGATGAAAACTTTTACACCTTTTTCATCAAAAAATTATTTACCTTCTTTCTGACCCCTTATATTGGGCAACACAAAGACCACCAGGCACAACTAGCTGCCTTTAATCATTTGGATGCATACCATTGCTATTACCGTTGGAGTTGTTATTACGACGCAGCTAAGCTGCTTCAAGAAGGTAATTGCACCATAATAACAAGCAACTGGATGGCTTGGTGAAGCCTAAATGATTTGCTTCTGTGCTTAGTGAGCGCATTGGGTTTAAAAGACTACACTGGCAGAATGTTTTTATCCCACGACACATCATTTTTCCTGGTGGTACACTTACGCCAGGAAGTCGCAGGCCTAACGTCTGGTTCATTGATAGTGAGTACAAGACGAAATATTGATAGAGCTTTACAAGTTTATTTTAAACACCTTAAAATAGCAGTTTTTTTTCAGCAGAATTTAACTATTTTTATCAGATTTTAGCTGAAGATTTGTGACATGGTTTTTAGCAGGATCTAGCAGTTTTTCGTGACACGATTTAGCAGGTTTAGGTGACAACCATCTGGCAACACTGCTAACAATCCTCTATTTTTAGTGCAGCAAGCCACTGATTAACAGATGAATTTCAACATGAAAGCGAGTTGTTCCCGTTGAAGGTTCTCTATAAGAATATACGAATTAGTAAGGAATTAAACAACGTTCTTGAAATTGATTTGTCCAATGATAATTTTTAGTATTGCGTGATTCTGGAGCAAATATGGTAGTTGGTTTAGGAATTGTAGCTTAGAGGCACTATCACGCTTCGTACATAGACTAGCTTTCACTGACTGAATGAATAACTATTTGCTCAGCAAGCTGCCATGAATATAGTAACATCTACCTGAACTATTGTTACGAACTCTATTTTGCTGTCATTGTAAAGAAGTTGAAAGCATTGCAGGGACAGGGTACGCAAAAACAAATCGATTCAAGATGTACCAACAAGCTGGCTGAAAAGAAATACTGAAAAGCGAAAAGCATTCGTTACCTATGTTGTCGATACTAATATTCCTACTTGGACCATTTGTCAGTGGCCTCTGGCAGAAACGAGTTGTTCGACTTATAATGCCATTTGAAGTAATTGCTATGGAGGCAAGCAATCGAGAAACTACTTTTTCAATATACCATAATTATTCGATTGTAAGCCGCGGTTTATAATGTTGTTTTCAACATTTCGTGCAGTTACAATCAAGGGCGGTTTCCATTTTTTGCTTTATCTTAATGAAAGATCCTGCTGACACTTAGCATTTCCTTGACTACGTTTTGCCGACCAAACTCTTTTCGCATTCTCTTCTCTTCAGCATCACGTGGATACTCCATCACAGGAGGGACTATGATGAACGGAAAGCAGTTGCAATGGTGTAAACATCATCACCAGGGTTGCCAAAAACGCTAAACGTGCTAGTACGCGAAAGTATATCAGAGGCTTATGGTAACCTATGTTCAAGTGCGGCTTACATTATTTTTTTAAAACCATTTCGTGCAGCTTCCAAATGAATAAATGCATAATTATCCCAAAAATTCCAACTGTAAATGTATTTCTATCAAAAGCAAAGACAAGTTTTAACATATCCAATATAAATAGCCAACAGCCTATTAATTGGCTAAAAAATCCAACACTGGCCAATCGGTGAAATGGCTGTTTACCAATGAATCGGTGCAACCCCAGCAAAAATATGCCCATGAGAAGTCACCATGCGCTGAAAAGTTAGCACAAGCTTTCACCCAGACCCAAAATCAAGATTCTAGTAGCAAAAAGCTTCATATTATGCAGAAACTTAAGTTATCGCATCAATTATGGTAGCTACAGTGGAACCCCGCTTGACACTGCCCCGACTATGCGAACATCGAACTATCACTACCACTTCAACGCGGTCGGAAACATATCTCTGCGTTAATGCATTACGTTTTGTTTTACTAACGCGAACCCAGGAATTCAGACCGCGACCAGTCCAGCTGCTATGGAATCTGCTAATTGCACCCCGCGTAACATTTCGACCGTCTATCAATATCACTGAGCTAGTAATTTTCAGTAGTATATGCCAAGATATTAAATGCTTTTTGTTGTACTGTAACAAGCTGTGACTTGGAACTATGTGTGAACTAAAACCTGTGTTCTCTATCTACTGTCAGGTGACTAACAGAAACGAAGTGATTGTGATAATATGTGAAACCCTTAAGAATGCAAATGTGATTTAATCCAGCAAAGCGACCACTAACACGACTATTTGAGTGCCGTTCAGTGGATGGTTTCATCAGCAGGGTTCCACTGTGTTCATAAGCGCAATCAGCTTTTTAACGTGGCAAATGCGGCAACTATACGTATTTGCACAATTCATCATGCATTGAAGAAAAAACACTGTATGCGATTGACAACTACTAACAGGGAGAGAGCACAATCATAGCCACGGTTTTGTCACTGTTGGTGAAATTTGTGAAACGCAATGAAAACTGGTAACAGTTTTTTCATTAAACTTCATTAAACTTACCCTAAAAGTAACCTTTTTCACATAAAGCGATTTTTACTCGAGCCATCGTGAGTTTTGTTTCACTTCAAGTAAGACATGGTATCGCATATACACGTTGCCTCAAAAACCTTTTACTGGTAGTTTCTTGATTTTTACATGAAAATTGTTTCTGATGGAAAACACTCTTAGCTAGCGTCTTTACCGACGGCTCAGGTTAAAATGCACAAATTAAAACACAACGCCCAACAAATGCAACAAACGGTTACATACAGTTTTTGAACCAGGTAGTTTCTTAAATCATCTTTCACTTGACTATGCCATCCGTGAGTAACCCGTGGTTGACTCATAGGCACAATATCATTGGCAGCACTGAGTAAACAAACAAAGAAGGTTGGAGGCTTGATGCAGGAATATATAGCAACACACCAAAAGCGCAAAATGGGTGTCTACTTACGTGGGCAAACCAGCATTGGCCGAGGTGGAGCTTTCCATAGAATTTGACGCAACCATGTTCGCCACATTTCCAGCGTTAGACAGAATGTTGTCTAAATTAGAAGTATTTAGTTATCATTTTATGCAGGCTAAAGACAACCAAGCAGTTTTTGAAACATCAAAGGATAGCCAGGGGAGTTGTCGTAAAACTCCTCGTAAAGCAATCTTTCATGAGGATTTCCGAATTGGGGAGGGTGGAATACAATGTACATAATAAATATGAAACATCACAGCAGTTACTACTATCAAACATTGCAAAAAATGGGGACTTGAACTTCCATTTGTGCAGCGTAACCAACCACAATCCCCTTGGTGTGGTCAAAAAACTTCACACATTTTACAAGAACATAAAATCACACAAGACGCAACACTTTCTATATTGCAACCAGAAAAAGAAGCTGGCTGGTCGTGATTTAACGGAAGCAATGTCTCATGTGGTTTAACAAATAAGCAAGTCTCGCCAGAAGCAAAAATCTGATGTGATTCAAAACCGTAATCCTTTTAAGAAAATATGTGATTCGACCACGGTTTCCCGAAATCGAATGACATTTTAGGCACATATGATGCAAATTGCTAAATTTTGAAAACTGAACAATTCTAACCTTTGTAGCTATTTGCTTGTTACATTAAACAAGAAAATTTTCCTACTAGCGATAAGTGACGCATATGTGGTTTGTGTGCAAAGTGCTCTGGGCAGTTTTGAAAGCAACTCGTTAACAAAACCTGGAAATAATGTCATTTTATGCTAGAGCACAAAACTTTAAGAATGCTGAAAAGAAACAATGCAAATTGTGTATTGCACAGAATGACAACGAAAGTCAAAAAGAGACTGCTAGTAGAATAAGTCTTCATGAAGGTGTCAAGATACTTGAGTGAAACCATCAAAAATCGCATATTGTAATAATACACTTGACAACAGCAGTACTCACCACTTGGATTACCAGAGCTGTTCAGGCCAAGAATAACTTTAACTCTGTCATTATCAAGAGGCATACTAGTGACAGGTTTTGAACCAGTATGCCCAGTCTGATCTAATACAGCACCATCAGAAACCAAACTCTGGTTCAACTTTCTGCCTTGGTTCATCGAATTTATGCCAGTGAAACTGGTCGGTCCTACAACAACAAAGCTTTGAAAAAATCCGAACGGTCCTTAAACCATACTTCTACAGCTGGAAACAAGAAAAACCTAGAAAACAAGTATACAGAATTACTAGGTGATACCAGTGCTACGATTTCAGGGATCCCATTTTAAGCAAGTGTTGCTCAACAGCCGTCATTCTAACTGTAGCTGGTAACAGCAAATGTGTGAGGATGTTTTCCAAAGGTGTAAAATCGGTGTCGGACTATCGAATGTCGAACACAGTGTTTCTTAACCTTTCATGATTCGTGGACCCCTTTCAGAGACACTCAACACCCATGGTCCCTTGCTGCACCAACAAAGAATGCACATTTGTCTTAACATATTTGAGGTCCGCTCATAGTCTCCCAAATACACCCTGTGATCCCCTATGGGGGCGACAGGGCCCCAGTTGGGAGCCTTGATTTAAGGTGTGCTAAGCTCGGAAGATGTCAACTGCGATTTTTAAAACTCTGGTTGAAACCGCATTCTCTACCATAACAAAGTCAGAAACCATCTTCTCTGTTCAGTAAGTATAAATGTCTAGGTATATTAGCCCCCCAAAAAATGAACACGTTAAACAACCACAAAGAAACATTAACCAGCTTTATTTTCAAAGACAAGTCATAACTGCAAATTGCTTAAATTTCAAGATTTGCAAGCAGTCTCACCTGCTGGCTGTTGCTGTGTGATGGACATAGCTGCTGATACAGCAGAGACAGTTGTTGCAGCTGTGTTATTCATGTTGGTAATTCTTGTGCTATTTGTTGCTACTTGGTTGGATGAACTGTTAAATTGGGTCTGCTTCATTGGACAGCAAACAGAGCAATCAGGACGCTTACACTGCTTCCAGTGGGCAATAATTTGGCGTGATGATGCACAATGGGCAACTGCAATAATAGCATCAATAGCAGTGGGATAACTGCAAAAGCACTTGCCGGCATAAGGGCTACAGAACAACGACTCTATGGGTGAAGCAGTTTAACAAAGGTGGTAGTTAAAGCAAAACAAACGTTTACAATATTATCAAATAATAAAAATTTGGTTACAACATATATTTTAGGCAGAATTTGTATCCAATGCTGCAATTGTTTCAGGGTATTTTCTGTTTTAAGATATACTATAAATGAAAATTTCACACATACAGAGGCATTTAGATCATCAAACACATTACATGACACTCACAGGCAATCTTGACAACATGACAAGTCTGTTTGAACAAAACGAAATAACACCTAAAACACAAGATACTAGCACAAAAGAGTAACAAACATCTACATGGAAACTTAAATCAAAACATACTAACTTTGACATTGTTTCCCCTCAGTGCACTTGTTCATATGCTGCAGAACACTTTTCATAGTACGACAATGTGGCACAGTACAAGAAGAGGCCTCACCATCCGACTGCATTGTTTTGAAGAAAAGACAAACTTTCTTTCAGCATTAAACATTTGTGAATTCAATTCAGTAAAGGTGTACACAGGACAAAAGTGAAAGGCAGTGAAAACATTTTTACAAAATAACTGGATAAAACGATTCGTAAATGAAGTCAAAACAGTCAAACGAGTAAAATCTTGATTCTTTACAGAACTAAAGTGCAAAACAGAGAATCACAGCCAAATACTTGAAACGAACCAGGATCATTAACACTAAATCTAAATTGGACATTAACTATATATATTAAAACTAGTACAAGTTAAGCAATCAAGGATACTGAGAAAATAAATCATTGACATCATGCTTCCTACATATTGGGTACTGACCTCTTTGGAACATTTGCTAGCATGTAAAAGCAGAAAAAGCTGATGCTGTATAAGTTTTCGTTTTTCAGGTTCCACAACTGAGCTGCTGGATGTGTTGTTATTTGGCACACAGGTCACTGCTTGGCCACCCTGTGGTATCACACCAGGAACAGCAACCTGAATATAAATCAGCATGCAACTTTCAATTACTATGATAGTAAAAATTTTTGCTCAAATTAAGTCAAGATGTAATAAGGCACACTAACAGCAGTTCTGCTGCAACCTAACCTTAAGCTAAACAATGCACATGAAATATCTTCTCAAATATCAACAGAGCTAATAAATCCAAAGGTACTGAAAACAATCAGCACTAGTTGTTTGGCACTTCGTTTCATACTGACTCAGATTAGAGCAAACATGCAATGGTACTGCAAAATGCACTTCATACTCAGTGGGAATCCAGATGACAATTTCATCAACACCTCAAGCACTCTACACAATCATACAACACACTGCAAATGCCAAAATTTCAGGGCGAGCAAGTGCTGCTGACATTTGCACTAAATGAGCAGTCTGTTGCCACATTCCAGAGAAAGTTCATGTTCGCCTTAGCCATAAATAGCCCAGTGAAAGACAGACCGAAGAAAACACACTGGTTGCAACAGATGGAAAACCAAATTGCTGGTATCTCAGAATCATAAAAAAACTATGTTCAAAAAATACTGAGCTCATTTGGTGATCATTCCAAATTGGCACTAAAGCTTTTCACTAACCGTATCTGCCACTCAACTTCCCAATGCTGCCAATGCATTTGAACTTTGCTAAAACTGCACAATCCCTGTTAAAAACCCAAGCTATGTTGAAAGACGTACTACGCTTCAATGTGAGGGGCGCCGACATGCGTTGTTTGACGTATTTTGGAAAATGCTATGCAGTAAGTGCCATGTCAACCCCTTTCGTTTTGTAACTACGTTCTGGAATGTCAGAGTGCCTTATCATTGTTGTGCACTTACTCTGCTTCGATTTCAACATGTATTATTTGTGACGTCATGATTTTATGTCTTGAAATTCCTATCCCTTTCAGTAAAAAATGGCCAATCTGGATCCCAAAACCAATTGCAACTGTTATCTGACAATAAAACAATTATTTCAATATTATTTCCACTCTTTTACAATGCGTTATCAACTCTTATCAACTATTTTTCATTGTAAGGAGAAAATATGCCAAACAGCTAATTAGTGCATCAAAAAATCTCCCAAACCACCAACTTTGGTGACAATTAACATGTCAACTGAAGGTCTTAATTACTTTCTTCATTACATTTCTTTAAAATATATCTGCAGTTAGTTTATGTACAAGATGAAAAAACATCAATTTTTCCCAAATCAGCTTGGCACCCGACATTACTCTCGCAAAATGTAATTGTGGCACCTTAACACGTTTGGAGCCGGTATATGAGTGAAATCACGCATTGAGCACTAATTTCGTACATTGCAACTCCAGAAATTGACAGTCAATTGTGCTAAAGAGCTGTCGAAGTCCTCTAGTTCAGTGCTCTTCAACCTTTAGGTCATCAAGGAACCCCTGATACACTTTCGTGTTTGTCATGGAACCCCCATTAACAAAAATTAGAAAAGCACGAATTACTTGTAAGAAAATCAAATAATTTGTTATTAGACAATTTGACAAATAAACAGTTATTACAGAAGTCAAAAAGCAAGAAATATAATGACTCGGTTTTCTTGCATTTCTTGAATGTTGCTGTTACATTCAGATTTTGGTTATCTGGCAAAAAGAACCTGTATCTCAAATATGTGTCATCCCATTTTCTAACTTTGGCAATTGAATTACATTTGGTTCACTTCGGATTAGGTGCCTCTTTCACATTTGAACTACATTGCTCATTACCATCCACTCCTTCGCTGTTGTTTATTATCTTGCTTCATCTGATTTGACTAAATAGTAAAAAGTTGGGCTCCACACGTTTTTACTTTATTCCCACAAAGGCTGAACAGCAGCTCTAGTCTGTAGTCTGTTCCTCAGCCTACTCTGTACTAGACTCACACTCTCAGTCTACTCTCTGTGAACTGCACATCGGCAACATCATGTAACTATGATGCAACAATAACATTATTCTTAATTGCACAACAATGAACAAGTGATGCAATAACTATCAATATTTCTTTTTCCGGTATCTGCAATCAACCTCCTGTATAACTCAACCTCTTGTATAACTAACTGGCCTACATAGAGTCTGAATGCGGCACATTGATCTAAAAAAGTTCCTACTGACGCATCAACATACTGAAGAAAGAAATTAGTTCCCCTAAAAAACGAGGAACCCTACTACATGTTTTGGAGAACACTAGGGTTCTGCAGAACCCCTGCTGAAGAGCACTGTTCTAGTTTACACTAAAAAAAATTTTTGATCTTGGGTTTCGTTTTTTATGGGTGACGTCATAAGTGGGATAGGTTTTTGGCCATTTTGGCTCAGGTTACCTGGCCCTGGACCCAATATTATGTTTGTAGTGACAACAAGCACTTGTCGTCTGTGTGCGAATATCAACTTAAATTGACACTTTCGGCACCGGGTGGATTCACCTTCTAAGACTAATGTGAGTCACTTTTTTCATCACTTTGTAACTCCAAAACTCACCAGCCGATTGAGCTAGAGAGTTGTTCCATCCCTCAAAAGATGCGGCAAGTCTTCTAGTTTGGATTTTAAAAAATTGCAAAGCTTTGGATTTCGGGTTTTTTGTGGGTGATGTTATAAGTGGCCTAGGTTTAGGCATTTTTGGCCAAGGTCATCAGACCCTAGGCCCCAAATGCAAGAGCCAACTTTTTTAACTAAGTTTTTAGTGGTAACTAGGCTTTAAGGCAAGTCTTTTGAGCTTTTGATTGGCTTTCTAGCATTTCTGGTTCAAAGGTTATGGCCAAAAAATTGAGAATTAATTAATGAGGGATTAATCAATGAATTTGTTTTTTTTTAACTAACAGCTTAGTCAACAAATTGGCTCGTGGTTGGGGCCAAGAGTCCAATAAACTTGGCTAAAAATGCCTAAACCTACCCCATTTGTGACAACACCAAAAAAATCCAAAATCCAAAAACTTCCCAATTTTTTAAATATCCAAACTGGAAGACTTGCTGCATATCAGGGTTTGAACAGCTCTCTAGCTCAATCACCTGGCAAGTTATGGAGTTGCAAAGTGACACAAACAACGTGGGTCACATGTGATTTCCAAGTCCAAATATTTTGTACACTGGCACCAAAGGTGTTAATTGATGTCAAGTAGTAATTTGTAAATTTTTGAAAGGTGGTATTTGAAATCCATCAGGTTCTTCTCAGGGGTAACGATTTTGAAAAGATTAAGAACCTCTAAAGCAAAAAGCCAAATAGAATACAATTTGTACAAAATCATGCAAATGACAAAAACCTCAACACATCTACTTGCCCTGACCTATATTTCAAAACAAGCTGAAATCAGATGAATTATGAATTGCTCATTTAAAAAATCAACCAGGCAACGCAATTTTGATAATGGAACAACACTATATGGAAGTCAATGAGTTTGACTACCTGGCCAACTCTTTGTTGTGGATGTTGCATAGGCATCTGGTTGTTGAAATTTTGTGGCATTTGATTAACACTCATATTGTTTATCACAGGTTGTCCTTGTATCTGAAAAAAAGAATAGAAATGCAACAATTAGGTTTAATTTGTTTGCTATCACCATAGTTAGTTCCTACAGAGTTAACTTCTTTCAAATGCAAGATGCAATGTGGGGTGTGCTCCACAGCAGTATGTGGGTAATCAAATAATACTGTAAGACAGCTGTACTTCAGAAAAATCTAGACTTAGACTGATGACAAAACCATTCCCACAAAACCGGAAATAGCAAAATACTGCCAAAAAATATGAAGCATCACTAACACAGGAAGTAACAGTTTTGACTTCATTTCAGAATTGTAATGGGAAAGGGTAAACATTCATTTATCAATATTGATCCTCCACATTTCATTCATAAATCGAAAACACAGCTTTCAAACACCATTTGACATCAAGTATATCACAGTCCACACTGCACCTTGTAACATCTATTTGGTGTGTCTTGTTTGTTTGAAATAAATAGTAACATTCAGTATTTTTCACAAATATCTGTACATTCAATTGGCAAAACAAGTTAATAAAACAATAAATGCAGTATTTATTGCCAAGCACGAAAGATAACTGTAGAATTACGGACCAAGAGGCAGGAAAGGATACTGAAGATTAAAAAACCCTTTATTGCGTGCATGAGTCACTTATGGGGCTCAGGCATATTCAGTCATGAATAGCCAAACCGATAGGGCTAGAAAGCTTTTTCTCTAAAGATGGAGAGAGCCAATTCTCTATAGATGGAGAAAGAAATGGAGAAAGTCAAGGGGTGGCCTCCATGAATTATGGTCCGCATGATTAGAATTGGCAAAAATATTGATTACTAGCCAGCCACTAATACTAAATAGCTAATCAAAGGCTCAAAAGATGTGGATTTTTGTCTAGTTTATCTTAAATGCCATCCTAAATTTTTTCTTGTTATGGACACCACCCTATGTCAGGTTCCCCACATTATTCATATTACATGCTTTGACAAAACCTGCTTCTGACCTACCACCTCAACTGCAAACTTGGCCTCAATAGACATAAAATGAAGCATTAACACTTTGGCAATCGGGTGGATGCAGGGATTTTCGAAAAAAACGCCTAAACGCACATGGCTTTGTGCGGGAATATCTCCACTCCTGTACGAGTTACAGACCTGGTCGAAGCATCAAAAGACTCAGCAAGTCTTCTAGTCTGCACTAAAAAAATTTTTTTCACTTGGGGGTTGCAGTTTTTTTTGTGAGTGACGTCATAAGTGGAGGACTTTTAGTCCACTTTGGCCCACTTTGCCTGACCCTGGGCACCAACTGTTAGTTGGTAGTATTTCGCTGAAGTTTTTACTGGAAACTAGGCTACAATCCAAGTCTTTTGATACTTTGGATGACCTGCAGGGGTATTAGGTTCAAAAGTTATGATCTAAACTAGTAAAAATGTTTGACTAATTAATTAATTTATTTTAGATCATAACTTTTGAACCAGAAACACTAGAATGTCGATCAAAGGCTCAAAAGACTCAGACTCGAGCCTAGTTTCCAATGAAAACTTCAGCGAAACAGTTTGGCCTAGTGGTTGGGCCCTCGGCCAGGCAACATGAGCCAAATCGACCCCAAATCTACTTCACTTATGACGTCAGTCACAAAAAATTCACACCCCCCAACCAAAAAATTTTTTTCGAGTGCAATCTACTAGACTGGCCGATCCGTTTGAGCCCTAGAACAGCTCTCTAGCGCAATCAGTGGAGGAGCTAGGGCATCGGTAAGGCAACCGAAAACTGCTGTTTTTTGGGCCGAAATCTAAGTACTCAAAGTGTTAATCCACTAATAAGATAATTAATTAATTTGTTGTTTTTAAGGCCATTGCTTCTGCTAGAAAGTCGATCAAAGGCTCAAAAGACTCACATTCTAGCCTAGTATCCAATGAACACTTGAGCAAAATTCTTTTGTCTACCAGTTAGGCCCAAGGCCAGGTAACGGGAGCCAAATGGCCAAAAACCTACCTTACTTATGTCACACAAAAACCCAAAACCAAATTTTTTTTTCATTGCGGACTCGAACACTTGTCAACTCTTTTGAGGGTGAGGGCTTGAAACAGGGTTGCAGAGTCGCAGGTAAAATGTCTGACTCCAACTCCAATTCTAACTCCAACCTTTCCAAAATTTCTGACCCTGACCTTTCCAAATTTCTGACTCAAACTCCTTAGCATAACATGAATGAAGATTGGCTGTCAACAATTTTGTAGTAACTAGCACTCTATGAAAATCGTGGTACACAACAAAAGAAACTGTACCATTTCAACAGGCACAAATTTAAAAAAATTCCAACTCAGCAGTGCAGTATAAACAATAATTCAATTGGACTTCCAGAGTCAGGAATCGGATAAAAAAAATCCGACTCCGACTGATTTTAGGAATCTGACTCCGATCCAAAATCCTCTGACTCCTAGTGACTCCGTAAGCCTGGTTTGAACAGCTCTCTAGCACAATCGACTGGCGAGTTAAGGGGTTGGTAAGACAACTGAAAACTGCTTGAAATGGGCTGATTTTTCGGTACGGTATATTTGTAGACTGGCAGTAAATGTGTTAATTACAAAAAACTAAACAAAAATGTTGTTACTCAACTGTCCTGATCTACCTAGAGTTCTATCTGTGCTCCTGTTTCACATTTTCAGTACAGGATTACATACAGATATGTAATGGGTTTATATGTAACAGGTACGGCACTACATTCCAAGCCGTATTTGAATTTTTTGATTTGGATACTGGCTGTAATCTTTTCCTCTTGTAAGTACATATATGTATGTATGTATGTAGAGTGTTATGAGAAATAATGATGTAATTGAAGCGTATGTTTTCCCTTCAATTTTCACGTGTTTTGGGCAACCAGTAAAAATAAGGAAATATCACGAAATAGCCTATTACCCAATAGATTTTTTCAGCCAAAGCACCTGGTGCTGAAAGTGTTAACACTTTGACGTCCGGCCGAAAAAAAGCTGCCATCGGTTGAGAGCCGGTGTACGATATATTCGTACTTCACTTTTCCAAAGCCAACCGTTGAGAGCCGG
>Ga0210059_1002622_pt1 | contig 28303 bp, 25 predicted proteins | sample Ectturendosymbi2_FD_188042 | JGI IMG/M metagenome (GOLD analysis project Ga0210059, IMG submission 188042) | Ecteinascidia turbinata endosymbiont from Florida, USA - Sample 2 (SPAdes) (version 2) | ecosystem: Host-associated > Tunicates > Ascidians > Unclassified | place: Key West, Florida...
GGTGAACCCTTTCTCAAAGAGTCCTTTCTTCTTGAGAATTCGGACTTTGTCACCAGTTTTGAATTTTGCTCTCATGGGCCGTCTTGTTAAGTCTGGATAGAGGTTTCTGTAAACTCTCACTTCATTCTTTTTCTTGCTTGCCTCAACAGGAGTCATTTTTATGCTAGAGTGTCTTGTGTTGTTGTATCTCTCAACAAAGTTGTCAAGAACGTCAATATATTTGCTGGTATTGTTTGCCGTGAAATACTTGAACAGTTTTTCTTTCATCGTGCGGTTCCAACGTTCAACCACCGAAGATTTTTCTTCATTTTCAGTAGAGTAAAGCTCTACACCCAACTTCTTCACATGTTTGTTGTAAAACTCTCAGCCTTTGTCTGTCCAAAAGTTTTCTGGTTTTCGCTTTGATTTTTTGAAAATTTCCTTGAACGCGTCTGCGACAGATTTTCCAGTTTTGTCTTTGAGCGGAAGCATCCAACCATATTTTGAAAACACGTCAATCACTGTGAGAAGATATCTGACCCCACAGTTGAACTTTGAAAATGGTTTCATTTCAACTAGGTCTGCAGCCCAAATTTTATCAATTCCATTCACATACACTTTTCATTTTGGAATATTTTTGATGATAGGTTTGTGAAGTTCATCAGCTAGCTGCGAACTCAATTGACGCTCTCGCTGCGCTTGTTTTTTTAACCCCCATCCGAAGCGCTTTTTTGTCCCAATAATCGTAGAAACAACACCTCTCTGCATCCTTTCTCGAAGTGTGGGGTTATAAATACCATTAAACTCTGTGAACATATTTTTATCACAAACTTTGTTGCGAGTTTTTGTGTCTGTTTTTAACATAACAAATATCATGGTGATAAGCTGCGTTGTCGGCTCTGTTGATAGGTTTTGACCATGCCTTTGGAGTCATATCCTCATTCAAACGTTTGTTCAGCTTTGTGCCTGGTCCTGTGAAGCTGTGACCCGGCATGCGTATTTCAAATGGTAAAGAATTAATTGTGTCATTAATAAACCCTTTTCCACTTGCGCTTATAAATTTAGACTTTTTCGTTCCACAAACAACACAGATGCCTTGAAGCATTTGGCGGTTGTTCTTGGTCGTTATTTGTTTGATGTCTTTCGTTTCCGTAAATCGTCGGCATTTAACACAATGTGTTTGATTCATTTATTAAATGTTTTTATAAAATAAATGGAAATTAAAAACCTTTCATGGAATGAAAACGTGACAAATAAAAACAATCACTCTCTGCTGCCAAATAGTCTACGAGGTCTGATTGTAGGCAAATCAGGCTGTGGAAAAACAACACTTTTGCTGAACCTTCTGCTCCGGCCTGGCTGGTTGGACTATTCAAAGTTGTCAGTTTTTGGTAAGAGTTTGTTTCAACCAGAATATAAAATTTTGAGAAAAGGTTTTGAAGAACAATTGCCAAAAGAGACGATCATGAGAGTTTTTGAAAATCGTGATGAAATACAACGACATCAAATTCCAACCAGTGTCTTTATTGAAGAGCTGGAAAAAAATTCAAAAGACGCGTTTCAAAGAGCCAATTGAGTGCAATTTTTACGAATCAGCTGATGATGTTCCAGACCCAAAAGAAATCTCCCCTGAGCATAAAAATCCGATGATATTTGATGACCTCTTTCTTCAGAAACAAAACAAGTGTGAAGCCTATTACGTTCGTGGAAGGCATTCAAATTGTGATTGCTTGTATTTAAGTCAAAATTACTTCAAGATTCCCCGCCAAACAATTCGAGAAAATGCAAATTTCTTTTGTCTGTTTCCTCAAGATCAGAAAAATATTGATCACATTTTTAACGACCACATGTTTCAAGACATGACAAAAGAACAGTTCAAAAAACTTTGCAAAACGGCATGGTCGAAGCCTCATAACTTTGTTGTGATTGATTTGACCTCACCAAAGAACTGTGGGAAATACAAATCGGGGTTTGACAACTTTTATATTATTGAATAAATGAGTGACACAGAACTTATAGAAAAAATTGAGAGAAATACTTCTCCAAAAACTTCAACTCAGATTGTGGTTTCAGAGAATTCGACAAAAATAAAGACAACTTTTAACCCGCCACTTGAGTTGGATCGAACGCGAAAGTATGAGATAGCTTTGGTCAATCTCGAGACGTATTATTCTTTTCCGTATCTGTCAGATGAAAACAACGTTTTCAGATATTCTCCAGGTTTCATTGAAGTCAGCGGTAGAGACGACGAGGATGATTTAACGCGACAAAGACAATGGGTCGAAGCTCAAATTCCAGAGGGCAGTTACGATCTCACTGATATTGCGGAAACAATAAAAATTGCGATGAAACGAAATGGGCATAACGACGAATCTTTTAAAATAACAGCAAACACCAACGCTTTGAAAAGTGTCTTGGAAATTTAAGGCGACTTTCAGGTTGATGTCAGAACGCGAAATTCAATTTCAAGCGTTCTTGGATTTCGAAATCAGGTTTACGAAGAGGGCATTCACGAGTCGGATAGTGTTGTCAATATCTTATCAATTAATTCAATTCTCGTGAATGTAGACGTGATTGGTGGGTCTTATGTGAATGGGAGAACGCAAAACACAATTTACAGTTTCTTTTCAAACGTGTCACCTGGATATAAAATCGTTGAGAACCCGAGAAACCTTGTGTATCTTCCAGTGATTTTAGATAAAATCAATAAAATAGAAACAGTTGTCACAGACCAAAACGGAAAACAATTGAATCTTCGTGGCGAAAACCTGACAATCAGATATCACTTGAGAGAAATTTAATAACATAATATAAATGAGTTATACCAATGTGCATATAAACATTTCTGAAAATCAACATAAAGAATTGAAGCATGCTGTTGATACAAAGAGTCCCGTGAGCATTCGTCTTGGCAACAAAGATTTGTGTGGAAGTGATGTTCTTGCTTTGACCAATTCACAAGTGAACAGAATGACAAAAGCTTATCAGGATGGAAAAGGCATCACAATAAAAATGAGCAGACGTCAGGTTGTTCACCACATAAAAATTGAGGGAGGGCTCCTCGGGTTTTTCGCAGGTCTGGCCGCAAAGGTTTTGCCTTTTTTGGCAAAGACCGTTTTCCCAACATTGGCGACTGGAGCGTTGAGTGGTGTTGGGTTGGCTTTGGCACAAAAAGTGACAAACAAGGCTATGGGGAACGGGTTGTATTTGAAAAAAGGTTCAAACATTGCAAGGGTTGAAACGGACGGTCAGGGGCTATATTTGAAACCTTTCAAAGGTTCAGGGCTTGGCATGGTTGGTAATGGTTTGTATTTGAAACAGGGGGGCAAATTATCAGTGGTGAGAGTTTGCTTCTTGGTCCGAACAGTCCTTTGAAAAATATCCCAGTTCTCGGCTGGTTGCTGTGAAAGAAATGATTTTTTGGTATTAAATAAATGTGCAAATCAAAGGTTAAACGAACTGAATAAAAAGTCACGCAAGACATCAACCAGCACAAAAATCAACGCATCAATCAAGCCGTCGGTGAGCAAAATAGGGGCAAAAAAGTAATAATTAACCAGAAAATTTACCAACAAATAAATCAACATTTAAATCAACACATCAACCAAAATGTAAAGCAAAATGATTTTTTATTCATTTAATAAAAATGAATAAAGGTCATTTATACAAACTTCAACAAATACATGAAATCGAAAAACAAATCCATTTTGAGAAAATTAGACAAGAGTCAGTCGTTAAAAAGTATCATCGTGTGATCAATTTTTTACATGTTTGTTTCATACTTGTTCAGTTTTGTATGTTTTTGTTGAATGTCGGCTTTTTAGCCAATTTTCAAGAAATCATAGGCAACATTTCAGGAAAGATTTTGCAAGGATTAAACTTGATTTTTGGAAGTGCCTCAATTTTTCTGAAAGTAATTGAAAAACACCTTTTCAAGAAAATTCAGAAACATGAGAAGCAAAAAACTTTGATTGAGAGCCAAATCAACTTGATTCGAAACATGGTTTCGAAAGCGTTGTCAAACAATGAAATTTCAGAATGTGAGTTTGAAAAAATCCTTTTTGAAACAGAAAAATATAGGAAGAAAGTTGAAACATACAGAAGTTTTGAAGCAGTGGATTTGGAAACTGATAGGACGTTGCGAAAGAAATCGGAAAGTTCTGTTTAGAATAAATGAACATCCAAGTTGAAAACGTGGTTCTTCCAAACAAACCTTCGAGTAACTTTGAAATCGAAGATGCGGTGAAAAAGATTGGTTTGAAAAACTCTCGTGGTGTTTTCTTGAGAGACACTTTGCCAAAGAAACCAAAACGAAATGAGTGCGCAATTATGAACTTGGACGACACTTCTGGAGATGGGACGCACTGGGTCGCGTGGTTCAAACATGGTGATAAAAAGTGGTATTTTGACTCATATGGATTGACCCCACCAACTGAGTTGAACAACTATCTCGGTGATGTGCTATATCCGACTGAGCAAATTCAGCCGAGGCAAGAAGTGTTTTGTGGTCATCTTTGTCTTTTTGTTTTGAAAGAGATGCTAAAAAGGAAGCACCTCCAAGAAATAATTAATACTTTTTGGTGATATAATAAACATGCCAGTAGATAAATTCGGACGAAGCCAAAAAACGGGACAAAATGTTACAAATGTGAGTGGAGTTTCACATGAATATGTGAACAGCAACTTTTTGCGAAAAGGTCAAGCCATTGACATGTCCGGTCAAAGCATTGTGAATCTTGGCTCACCGCGAGGTCCAATGGACGCAATGAGGAAAAAATATGTCAATAAAAAATTTTTCAAAAGAGGTGATCCAATCGATATGGAGAATAATCCGATGAAAAACGTATTGCCTCAACCGAAGAAGGCGACGCGGCGACGAAAGGCTACGTCGACTCGAAAAGTGTTGGCGAAAGTGATTTGGATATGCGGAGTCATTTAGTGAAAAACGTGAGATGGCCAGAAGAAGATCATGACTCAGTGAATCGAGCATAAGTGTATTTTGTAGCAAACTCAAAACTTTTACTTGAGGGGGGCACTATGAAGGGGCAAATTGATATGGACCAACATTCAATGAGAATATAAACTCAAAACCACAAAATGAAGATGAAGTGGTTCCGAAACAGTGGATTGAAAACAATTTTTTGAATCGTAATAGCACTGCGTCGACTATGGCAAGAGATTTAAACATGGATGGGAACCATATCTCATACCTGAGAGCGCCAGAACAAAATCACCACGCAGCGGCAAAAGGATATGCAGATACAAAGCTGTCGCTTTTGGGTGGAGACATGCAAGGTGGAATTAGAATGGCTGGAAACAGGATTTCACACTTGGGCGAGCCTGTTCAGAGCAATGATGCAGTCAGATTGAGTTCAGCAAACGAATTCTGTATGAAACGTGATGGGACAAGTTGGATGAGAGGGTCTCTTCATGCTGGTGGTTTTCAAGTGATTCGCGTCGGGGACCCTCACGACGAACAAGACGCAGTAAATTTACGAACGCTTCAAGCTTCAGAAGCGATGTTTTACAACAAGCAACCGTGGCAGCCAACACAGCAGTCGGCGATGCGATAACAAACCACGCAAACATTTTGAATCGAGACATCAGAACAAAAAGTTTGAGCTTGGGCCCACAAGGAACAGCAACGAAAAATTTTAGCATGGGTGGTCAATATCATATTGCTGGGCTTCCAGATCCAACACTTGAACATGAGGCTGTCAATCTAAGAACGTTGAACCGAAAAGTTTTGAAAGAAATAAGGGCTAGTAACCTCTTGGAAGCGCAGAAATATTTGAGGCTTGATGGTCAAAACCAAACGGTTTCAGATCTTCAAATGAACGATCACAATCTTGTCGGTCTGGCTGACGCAGTCATGCCTACTGATGGTGTGAACAAGAAAGTTTTGGACGAGGCTGTTAATTCGTTGACTCATGATTTGACAACAGAAAGCCAAAAGTATACTGATAATTTAATAGTTCAAACAAATGAAAGCCTAAATAGAGAAACTGAGAGAATAGAAGGGTCCATTACTATAATTAATGGACGAATTGTAAGAAATTCTGAAACAGACGAACTTAAAAAAACAATATTAAATCAAAAAATTGATAGAATTGAACAAAATTTTCTTGAAAGAATTACTGATTTAGAATTCCAACTTAGAAAACTACAAGAGTAGAAAAAAACGTTAACAAAAGACAGCAGACGGACCGGCTGCTTCGTGAATGAGATCATTTTTCAGAGTTATAATAAATGTATTGTGCTATGCCCGATAACATTGGAGATAAAAAGTATTGCGCCCCTTGGAAGCAAAAAGTTTTGACTTATGACTTTCAAAATTACTCTTCGCTTGGAAAAGAAAAAACATTGAACGAAATCGAAAATGCGTTTAGTGTTTGACAAAATGTTTGCAATTTGAAATTTGAAAGAGTTTTTGATGGGAGTCAAGTGATGAATATTGCATTTTTGACAGATGATGAAAAGCAAAATGCGGAAATTAACTGCCCTTACAAACTAAATAATAAAAAATCTGGCACTTTGGCACATGGGTTCTACCCCGGTGATTCAACACAGAAATACAATTTGTTTTCAGTCGCTGTTCATGAAACTGGTCATTGCATTGGACTGTTTCACAATACTGAAGACAAAGACAGTGTTATGCGAACAATTTATAATTCTGGATTCAGTGTCAAAAACAAAAACGAGATACTTTCTGAATCTGATATTCAAACAGTGCAAGAAATGTATGGCGGGGCAAAAAATGTAATTGTTACAGCAATTTTTAACTCTAACAAATCAAAAGTTATGATCAGAAAAATTGAAAAAGACTCAAAGACAAAAAGGATAAAAATTATTTATACTTTGAAACCAAAACACTTAGGTGAAGATTCAGATATTTTGAAGAATCATTTAAAAATCTTTTGAAAAGACTGGCTGACATGGATCATGCTGAATTTGTGGCTGAGAATTTTCGGGATAACGATTAAATTAAGTAAAAAAAATTTATCATAATATAAATTAAAATCTCGAGACCAACGATGATTTCAGTGTTGAAAGAAAATACCAGAGGGCTCACTCATATGAATCGGAAACAAATGCGGAAAATCATAGAAGAAAAAGGGCTGGTTGATCAAGCTCTTGAACTTGAGAAACATATGAAACGGAAAGTTGGTTCTGGAAGGGTTTCTAGAAAATCAGTTGAGGTTGTTGACCTTGAAACAAATGAAACAAAATATATCCCAAGTTTATCAGAAGCTTCCAAGTATTTTGGGAAAACTAAAACTTTTTTCATATACAACAGTGGAAGAGTTTGGGAGAATAAAAAAATTGCTATAATTAATCATTAATTTGTTATTTCCACAAGAAATCTTTCTCCCATTCATGGGAGAGAGAATTTTTTTGTTGATTTTGATAAATTTTTTTAAAGTTATATAAAAATTTTACCTTATAATAAATGGTTACTTTAAAACATTTGAAAGATGTTGCAAACGGAATAATAGTCGAGGGTATTCAAAACTTCGAAAAGAAGATCTGAAGATGCTTCTGAGAAATCGTCTTCCAAAGATTGCTTGTGAAGAAATCATGGGAAGTGGAACCACAAGAAGTTTGATTGACGATGACATTCCAGAAATACGTCAACAACCACTTAAACCAACACAATATGTTCCCCCACCAAAAAAGAAGGGGTAACACGACAAATGGGAAGATGGCTTGATTGGTTATCACGATGTGTTCCAGAGCCTGTGAAAAAACAATCAACAGTGCTTGGAATGCTCTCAAGAAAAAAGTTATGAGTTTGTATCCAAAACAACAATTAAAGTTTGAAGAAAGCAAACAATCAGCTTTGAAAGGGTTCGCAGAAGAACATACTATCAAAGCGACAAATCAAACCTTTGACCCCAAGACGTTTTTGATGGTTGTAAAACAAAAGGCTTTGGAAAAATTCCAGAGCCAGACAAAGGTAAGACTTGTTCTGAAAGCAAGGATGGAAAAAGTTTCACCGACGGACGGGAGTTCAACCGTTGAAGTTCGGAATTTCCAATCCAAAACAGCGATTGTCTTGGAATCCACCAACTTGGATGAACTCTGGACTGAAATAGTTGAACAAATTTTGGAAAACATTGCAGCTTTTCAGATGAATGGATCTAGGTGGACGTTTCATTCGATTGTGAGTCTTGATATTCACACGGTGAAATATAAACCCTTGAGGGGAGGCACTTACATTCCTCTTCCAAAATTTCTAGCAAGTAAGAAAGCGTTGATCAATATGAAATTTAAAAGTAAGAAGTGGAGGAATGAGGATGTTCAATGCTTTAAATTATGCATTGCAAGGGCGTTGAATCCTGTTAAAGATCATCCTGAAAGGATTACAAGGCAATTGGAAAAACAGGCTGAAACATTAAATTTTGACGGAATAAGTTTTCCAATGAAACTGAAAGATATAAAGAAATTTGAACAACAGAATCCTCAGATTTCTGTGAATGTTTTAGGATATGAAGATGAAGAGATATTTCCTTTATGTATTTCAGAGATGGCTGAAAGAGAACATGATGCAAATCTTCTGTTGCTCGAGGATAAACATTTTGTTCTTATCAATGATTTATCAAGGTTTTTGAGCCATCAAATGTCAAATCACAAAGAAAAACGGTTTTTCTGCCTGAGATGTCTTAATTCTTTCACAAAGAAGGAAGTTTTGGACAAGCACAAAGAAAGTTGTGAAAAACATGACTGTCTAAAACTTAGAATGCCTGAAAAGGGTTCGATTCTCGAGTTTAAAAACTTTAAGCATTCAATGCATGTTCCGATTGTGGTTTATGCAGATTTTGAATGCCTGACGAAACCTATCGAACGTTGCAAACCGAATTCGGAACATTCATATACAGAACAGTATCAAAAGCATGAACCCTCTGGATTCTGCTTTAATATTGTCGGTGATGGGAAAAAACTAAAACCAGTTTTGTATACTAAAAAATCCGCAAATGAAAATATTGGCGAAATATTTTGTAAACATCTAAAAAACGAAATTGATAAAGTTTGGACATCGGAAGCAAAAGATATGATAATGAATGAAGAAGATAAAGCCAACTTTGAAACATCTACGAATTGCTGGATCTGCCAAAAAGATTTTGAAGAAGGTGAGGTAAGAGTTCGCGATCATTGTCATTTCACCGGAAAATACAGAGGTGCTGCTCATCAAAAATGCAATGCACTTTTGAGAAAGCCTAAATTTGTTCCAGAGTTTTTTCATAATTTGAGTAGTTACGCTGCTCATTTGTTTGTAAAAAATCTTAACTCAATGGGTGAAGGAAATATCGATTGTATCCCTAATACGGAAGAGAAATTCATCAGTTTCTCAAAAAGTATTCAAGACCAAGAAAGAAAATTAAAGTATAAACTTCGTTTTTTAGATAGTTTCAAATTTATGGCGAGCAGTCTGGATAAACTTGTATATAATCTAAAACCTGACCAATTTGAAAACATAAAAAACATTTTGATGTAAACTTTTATATGTTGTTAAGAAAAGGAGTTTTTCCATATGATTGGTTTAACTCCCTTGAGAAATTAGATGAAACACAACTCCCAGCAAAAGAGGTGTTTTATTCAAAATTAAATAATTCCAATATTACAGACGATGATTTTGAGCACGCCATTAAGGTGTGGGAAAATTTCAAGATGACAACTTTCCAGGAGTATCATGATCTGTATATGAAATTAGATGTTTTATTATTAACAGATGTCTTTGAAAACTTTCGAAGTGTTTGCTTGAAATATTATGGGCTTGATCCTTGTTGGTATTTCACTGCCCCAGGATTGGACTGGGATGCATGTTTAAAGAAAACTGATGTAAAGCTTGAATTGCTGAATGATGTTGATATGCTGTTAATGATTGAAAAAGGAATTCGTGGTGGAGTCTCTATGATTCCGAAACGATATGCGAAGGCTAACAACAAGTATATGAAGGATTTCAATCTGGAAGAATAATCGAAATTTATCCAGTATGTTGATGTTAACAATCTTTACGGTTGGGCAATGTCACAGCAACTGCCTATCAGTAATTTCAAGTGGATGACAAAAAGTCATTTGGAAAACTGGCGAGAAATTTCCTCCCAGGAAGGCCGTGGATGCATCCTTGAGGTTGATCTAGAGTATCCGAAAGAACTTCACGATCTTCACAACGATTATCCTCTCGCACCAGAAATTATTGTTGTGAATAAAGTTGAAAAACTTATTCCAACTTTATGAAAGAAGGACAAGTATGTTCTCCATCATCAGAATCTCAAATAATATCTTGAAATGGGGATGAATCTCACGAAAATTCACCGTGGGATATCATTCGATGAAGATGCATGGTTGAAACCTTACATCAAGTTGAACACAAAGCTTCGAACAGAAGCTTCCAGCGAGTTTGAGAAAGATTTCTTCAAACTCATGAACAATTCAGTGTTTGGAAAAACCATGGAGAACATCCGAAACAGGGTGGATATCCGACTCCGAAGGGATGATAAATCAGCTAAAAAGCTTGTTTCGAAACCAATTATGAACGAACGACAATCTTCACTGAAGATCTTGTTGCAGTGCATATGAAAAAAACGGAACTTGTTTTCAACAAGCCAGTTTATCTAGGGATGTCAATCCTCGATATCTCAAAAACTCTGATATATGATTTTCATTACAAATACATCAAGAAAAAGTATGGACCAAAAGCGAAATTGCTCATGACTGATACGGATTCTTTGATGTATCAAATACAAACAGAAGATTTCTTCGAAGATATCCGAGAAGACGTCAAAGAAAAGTTTGATACTTCCAACTTTGAGAATTCAAAACTTCCGAGACTTAACGAAAAAGTCCCCGGCATGTTTAAGGACGAGGCTGGTGGGAAGATCATATCTGAATTTGTCGGACTCCGCACCAAATCATATACCTTTGATATGGATGGTGATGAATTCAAAAAATGTAAAGGTGTAAAAAAATATGTTGTAAATAAAGAAATAACATTATACGATTACAAAAAATGTTTATTTTCAGGAAGACTGCAGCTGAGACCTATGAATGTGATTCGGAGTCATCGTCATGAAGTCTTCACAGAGCAAGTCAACAAAATCGCCCTTTCTGCTGATGATGACAAACGAATAATCCTTCCAGATCGACAAAATACCTTAGCTCACGGCTTTCAGGGATGAGGACAGACAGACAGGCCCAAGGAAACACAGTGGGACCCTGGGAAAGACACGGGGCCCTGTGGTGGGGAATTCCTATGCTATTTTTGGGAAGACAGAGGGACCCTGGGAAAGACAAGGGCCCTGGGGTGGGGAATTCCTATGCAATTTTTGGGCATCGTTGAGAAGTTGATAAAATAAACAAACAAAGAAAAGAGCCGGACCCCTCAATCCCCAGTTCCTATCTACTGCAGTTGCTCAAAAATCCTTATTAGTAAAAAATATATTCAATACAGTGAAAAATTTCAGGGAAAACTCTGTTTTTCAGGGCAAGCGCAAGCTGTTAAAAATCCTGAGTGTAAAAAGTATATTCACTACAGTGAAGATTTTCAGAGCAACTCTGTTTTTTTCAGGGCAAGCGCAAGTTGCTCAAAAATCGTGAACTGTGAAAAAATTTTCAATACAATTTATATTCACTTGGGGACGATCCGTGTAATTTGGGCTAGTGCAGTTTGTAATCAGGACCAGCGTCGTGATTGGTTGTAGTGACTTTGATCTGGACCAAGCCCTCGTTTTCTGTAAAAATCGAACAATCAGATATCGATAGTTCAACAGCTTGATATAAGAATTCGGTAACTCTTTCTTTGTTCGTTTTCGAGTCTTTGTTCGTTTTCGCTGGGTAGAGGTGCGGGGTGTTAAGGTGATAGATTTTTTTGATTAACAGGAGTTTCAGAAGCGGGCAGCACGGACGTGTAGATTTCTTGGTTCCTTTGAGTGCGCGTCTTTAAGTGCCTTGCTCAAGCGCACAGCAGCGATAACAGGCAGGTTTAGAGTCAGACCATACGATCCGGAACAGTCGCTTTTGAAACATTACGTTGCGTCATCGAAGTCGCGTACATATTTGCATCAGTAAAGGCAATTACCATAAAATTTCTTGTCTGGGAGAACACAACACGAAAAGAACTTCAACCCCTTAAGATAACAAGCAAGGTAACTACAGAATTTGCTTATAACGGCATCTCTAGGCAGGGTATTGCATAAAGAACGTTATTGCCGCATTGACATTATAAGCGAATCGACATGCATATGAAAGATACCATCGAGACCAAACAAAATGTAACGTTACGGGCGAATTGACGTTACAGAGGAGGCCGTTATCAACGAATTCAACTGTATAGAACAGATTTACATAAGGTTCCAGGCCCCATTCGGATTAAACTAAAAAGTTAGTTTCAGGGCGAATTGTTTATTTTTAGGGCAAATTGTTATTTTCAGGGCAAATTGCTATTTTCAGGGCAAATTTTTCCGCCCCCCCAGTAAAATGCCTTTCCATATGCCTATGGCTTGGCCTGACTTGTCCATACGTCATAGCTTGCTGAAAGGGTGAAAGTAGCCATGGGCATTCGCAGAAAATTTTCCAGGGGGTGAAACGTCGACATTTTGCCTATCTTTTTCAGATTTGTGACGTTGCAATGGAAATGGACGTTCAAAACGCTTTACTGTTTCTACACCACAAAGAAAATGCCCCATGAAAGCACGCCCTCCATTCGCATCTATTTTGAAATCTTTTTCAAATGGAGCTGTATACGAGTTTGCCACAAAGTTATGCTTTCTGCCATCCGTTACAGCTTTTGCTGAATTGGCACATAAATGCCAACTCCACACAACTGAGTCTGAAATGGACTTGAACCATCAACAACTACGTTTGCGGTTCTCTCATTAGTCCGTGCTAGTTAAACAGAAGTCATTTCTGAAAGCTTTTGTTGAATTGTTTTCTACACCTCACATAGAGGTGTTTCTAACAAGCCACGTAGTTTCACATTGTGTTAAAAGAGGCCTGCATGAGCGTAGCTTGATTAAGCTAGCTATTCACTCAGGCACATTGGTCACACTATAACAGATTTTTCAAAGTTGTGGAAGCATTGCTGTGGATTCACTCATATACTTCTTTTCCGTTAGCGGGAGTCACTGTCTCGCTACATCACCTGCCAAACATATCTGAGGTCGACAGGCACATGCGGAAACACGCGTTAAACTATTATAGCTTGAAGTGAACCTTTGAAGATTCGTTGCCATGTTATTGTCACGCAACAAATAGCAACAGTGGAATAAAGTGCTCATGAGTAAACTGGAAGTGCATCACTGCATCACACCAGAGCAGTGAAGCTGGCTCTTGTGCAGTGTGAGTGCCATACCGGTAAATAAAGTGTTGTTGCAAGAATTAAATCAATTAATCGGAATCAAGATGTTGACTTCAGATTTTCTGAATTTTTGGTTCTTAGTACCAATTTCCAGGGGAGAAATGGCCCTTTCTCCCCCCTGCGGACGCCCATGAAAGTAGCCCACCCTATCTCTTTGAAAAACAAAATGTCCTTGAAAAAATTTCAAGTGATCTGGCAACCCTAGTATTTACGTAAACAAAAACACCGATTGATTTTAACAAATGCTTATGAAAGCATTTCTACAGCATCAGCACAACGTATAAAGCTGACAAACTTAACCATTTGCTATGTTTCAAGCTAGGAAAATGACTTTTCCAAGTTTTCAAAAATGCAAATGTTTTTGTCAACTCAAACATATCACATATTTTCAGTTTCACTTTCAATAGATATCATTGCCAGATTGGTTAGTTTTTCATCAGTCATAGTTGATCTGTGAAACGTTTTGATTAGCCTCAACTTTCTGAAGCTCCTTTCAGCAGTATTGCGTATAGCAGTGATCGACAAACTTTCATTAGAATAGAATGGCCCCAAGCCCCGTTTCTATGGGCATCCGCAGTAATTTTTCCAGGGGGGCAACGTCGACATTTTGCTTATACTTTTCAGGTTGCTGACGATGCAATGCAAACGGACGTTTACAAGGCGCTTTACCCTTTCTTCACAAAAAGAAATTGCTCCATTTTACAGCAATAGTAAGAAAAAATTCGCTTCGTTGGCAGCAAGAGCCAGTACAAAATAGAGTATCTCAGGCCCGTCGCAAGGATTTAGCAGCAGGTGGGGCCAAAAACCAGAAGGTGGGGCCACATTTTCAAAATACTGTATTGGATGTATGCAGCAACCAGGGGTCCAAACGTGAAATGGGGGGGCACCAATTTCAAATGGGGGGCCGGGCACCACTGGCCCCATCAGCTGGCGACGGCCTTGGAGTATCTGCAGATTTTAAGCAGGGTACTTTTTTACAAAGAAGCAAATTGCCATGGTCTTTAACAAAACCACAATTATGTATTTATTTTACCTAGCAAGACTTGCAAGCATTACTTAGAAACAGGAACTAGAAACGTCTAGGATCTCGCCCAAAGCAATCAAACACCCTTTTCGATAAATCCTTGCTTGTCTTTACTGACTTTTTCACGATGAACGCTCATCCATATAAACCGGGCAAGCGTTCAGTCTCACACTAACAATGGATTTTTCAAACTTGTGATGCTTCTTTTTACACAGTAGGTTACAAAAGTATGGCTAAATGTGGCTATCCACTATTAGAACTCACAGTCTCCCTGCATTACTTGCGTTCAACACTTGCATGCGGCAAAACGCGAAGTGAGCACGTCAAAATTCGTTGCCATGATATTGTTACGCAATAAAACCCAGCAGTAGAACAATCTGCATGCAAGTTTCGCAACTTGTCTCTGTAGTGCTGCGATCGGAAATCCCGAGCGGCATGTGCGCTTCCCACCGTGGCAGCAAGCAACAATGGAGATCATGCTTGCAATCTCTCTTCGCGTACGTTGGACATCATGTTCGATCGTTCACATGTTATCGGCAGAGCTTCCATGTCGCAATCTCTCTTACTATTGCTTGCTCGCGCTACGTACATAATGGTGTTATTCTTCACGCACATCCCGTTCGTGGTGAATCACACAATTAACGCAACGCCACCGGAGAGGTTGCAACAGTAGATAGGCTAAGCAGCGGACATGAGTGAACTGTAAACTCATCACTGCACAGCCCCAGGACAGTGAACCTGGTTCTTGTGCGCTGTGTCATACCGGCAAATAAACTGTCAATCCAAGAACTCAATCAATTTTATCGGAATTACGCTCCTGACTTCACGTTTACTAGTAATTCTTGATTCTTAGTCCCAATTTCCAAAATGAGGGGTGAATGAGAGTTTTGACCTCCTTGCGGACGCCCATGCCCTTTCAGTCGTAATTAAAGGCCCGTGCTTTTTTTGAAGGCCCAATTTCAAACTTATGTTGTATTCAGTTATCGGTAAAATAGCAATGCTATGTTGATGTAATAAACCCTAGAAAACAATGCTCTTCAATTTTTTCTGTTATGGTGCACCCTTAAAAGATGTTTCGACGAACTCATGCACCCTATTTACTGACACGTCCGCCGTTCCCCCATCTAATTGCGCCCATGTCTGTATGTACCCCGGCCTAAATAAGCAAGTACCCTAAATCAGTAACTCAGCTACATAATTCAATTGATAATGATTCATTGTCTGTTGCTTATGAGTCACAAATAATCGACTAATTACAACGATTAGCTTGACCTGGTCTGATGCTTACGCTTTACACTTTAGAACAGGGGTCACCAACCTTTTTGAAACTGCGAGCTACTTCTTGTGTACCGATTAATGCGAAGGGCTACTTGTTTGATACACACTTCTGAAATATAAATTGCTTAATTTACCTTCAATTATTTTAGTATTGACATTCGTAAATGTGAAGACATTGATTACGCTAATGTTATTTTTAGAACAGGCCCGCGGGCGACCTACATGGTCCTTGCGGGCGACCTGGTGCCCGCGGGCACCGCGTTGGTGACCCCTGCTTTAGAATGTGCAAATTCTAGGTTAAATCCTGAAAGTCATTCATTGGTTGATCGTTCATTTTTGCTAACAGAAAGTTTTTGTAAAAAGTATCTGTTTAGTGTGAAGTTTGTGATGCACCCATGTGAACCCTTTCGTAGCGGTGCACCCCACGCATATTTTGGTGCACACCGGTTGAAGAGCGCTGCCCTAGAATGACAACATCAATGCCATGTACGTTGAACAATTAACGTTTTGTCGATATAGTTGTTGCAGTAGCCTACAGTATGTTTGAGCCCGCGCAACCGGCGCAGCAAACACAGCCCACAAGTGTTGCGTGGCCCAATGAAAAGTACTGAACAACCCACAATTGGGCCGAGGCCCACCATTGGGCACAAGATTATTCGTTAAATAACTGGCATTCTCATTGGTGTAAAGTTTCGAGTTTTCATTGGACAACTCTGGTGCAAGATACACTGGATGTTACAGGTGCGGCTACGAATACGATTTTATATGATTGTATACCGGTTATTCTATACTTGCATAGCGAAAGGACACAACACAGGTCTACAACAGTGGTGTGACTGACGGGGGTACAAAGGTGCAAACCTTCCCCCTAACAAGCTAAATAAAAAAATTGAGCCCCCCATTTTATTTATATTTCGGTATGCAGTATAATTTTTTAGTTCTCAATAAGTTGTTTTACGCGTTTTTCGGAAGTTTTTGGAATGTTGTTGTTTTCGCGTGATTTCACGTTTTAGTACAGTATATAGAAATCCACATCCGGAAACACTTTTATTTACAAACTTTTTCTGAATGTTGGCGAGGGACCCCTACGATGACCAGTAGGCCTCTTTTGGCTATACGTTTCCCACCCTATGGCCAAAACCTCGAGCTACGCAACTGGTATATAATTTTTTACTTGGCTATACTAAAAATGCTTACAATCAACATGGATTCTGCAAACGTTACCTGCACAACAGCCAACTTACCAAGGCAAATGCTGACAGCGAAGCTATTCACAATGCATTTGGCAATGATTGGCTTTAGGAAGTTACGGGTCGTGTGAAGATGAATTTCTCTGATGTATTAGATAAACATGAATATTGAAAGATGAAATCAGTTCTTGGTGAGTTCAGTTCTGGTGTTTCGATATGCCGTAACAAAGATACTTAGTCAGATTTGGGGCCCCCTTTTTGCCCGGGGTTCCCCCCGGCCGTGGTGCCCTTCCTCCGTCTCTGCTGATAGCTGAAGTGTAGAAAACATTTCAGACAAGAGATTGAGAAGTGAGGTTCTATCCGGACAGACTGATGAGAGCACCACAAACGTAGTGGTGGATAGATCAGTCTAATTTAGACTCAGTTGTCTGCAGTTATGGGCCTCTGCAGCGGAGAGAAAAACGTGCATTAGCCCCCGCCTGGAAATTGGGACGAAGCAAAGATTTCTAGAAAACTTGAAACCAGCAGTTTAATTCCGATTGATTGATTTAATTCTTGCAATGGCAGTTTACCGGTATGACACTCACAGTGCACAAGAGTCATGTTGACTGTTCTGGTACCATGCAGTTCACTAAATCCGCTCCTTTGCCTGCAAAGATAGATTGCGAAACTTGCGAGCTCATTGTTCTACTGTAGGTCTTTATTGCGTAACAATAACATGGCAACAAATCTTCAAAGGTTCACTTCAAGTTGCGGCAGTAGCGTTTTGCCGCATGACATCTTGGCAGGTAGATGCAGCGGGTTCCCTTTCAAAACAGACCACGTTCGTTACAGACCTGTTCACATGTCAATGAATAAACCATATCATTTGGATTTATAGCATTATAGATCAAGCGCGCAACCAGGGGCGGCGTTCCCCCCGAAAATTTCAAAATATTGCATAGCAATTTTGACGTTTGCAGAAACTTTAGAGAATAAAGATGAATTTTTATGTTATAATCATGAAAATTTTATATTCTAACTCTGAAAATTTTTAGAAATGCAGTGTGTGTCTACGCTTTGATTTTGTTTCTTGCCTATCTTCTAAGGAAGAGAATTTGCATATACTCTCGAAACGTCAACAATAAACATTGTATTGTTATCACTACGGCAACCAAAAGTCAATAAAGTCAAAATTTTTCTGCCGTTTTGAAAGTTCATGAAACGTCCACAAACCAAATTTCACGCCCATACCATGACGGAATCCCAAGTTATTAGGTCAAGAAAAGTCAAAATTCATCATTAGGTCAAACTTTTCTTGCAGCAAAGTTTTTTCCTCTTCATCGATACTTTATTGAAACTACAACAACAGATATTGATACGCTTTTGCAAGTTTAGTTGCAATCTGTAATAATAGTGGATATGTTGCGACTTCTGGCGTAATAATGCTGTTTTGCCCACTACTGGACGATTGAATAGTATGTAGGATAGGCATGGTAAGGCAAGAAACGTGGACTTACAATACTTGGTTTGGTAAATGCTCAATCCATTATGCATATTCATACTGTATAACGATTCAACTTTATGATGTTATCAAGTTTGACTCTACTGTAGTTATTTATGTATTTACCAGTATATTATCACCAAACTTAAACAACCAAATATTAAAAAATTTCGAAGCATAGAGTGCATGAATACGCTTCTGGGTTAACCTCAACACCTAAGACTGAATTATTTTGCAGTTGCGAACGCAGAAAATTTATAGGTCAAAATTTGTAAATTATAAAGTCAAAACATTAAGTTTTTAGGTAAAAAAATTGGTTGCCCTAGTTATCACACCAGTGGAGCTGTGTTTGTAGCGAGGAGACTATGCCTGGTGGCAGAAACAGCATACAATTTTTACATTGTACACTGTACAGTACTAGCTTTACGTTTGCCTGGGGTTACTGCAGGCTCCTATTTAGAGTTTCTGAATTTCACGTTCAGTGCTTCACCGTTGCTGAGGTTTCACATTCACAGCCAAGCTCTAACATGTCGAGGGAAATTTGAATTTCACAAGGGCCTCAAATTTATTAGGTATAGTTTAGGTAGTCCCGGCAAAAGTGGCGAGGCCCACCCACATCAAGTGGCGAGCCTGGCCCGACCATTCGTAATAAAGTTCAAGTTGCATTTCTTCCGAGAGTGTTTCAGTTGGCAGATGAAGTCTCGTATCTACGATTGAAACAACAGCATCAGTGATGAAACACAGTATATCCTAACATTCACACCAGTCTCTTGTATCTGACAACTTCACCACTCGCAATATCGTATGCAGATATTATCTCAAAGCAACTACAGTATATTCAACTGAAGTTTCAAAATCAAATAATTGATTTGATAAATTTGTTAAAACAAAACGAAAAGTTAGGCAGATTTGCTAGTAGCCTATGCTTCTGCCACACTAAAGCCATGACTGCACAAGTTGAGTACGGAACCAAGTGTTTGTATTAGGCTACTAAATTTTACTGTCCTGATCGTTCGGTCTGCATCTTGATTAAAACTGAAAAGTACTTATCTTCGGAAATGTTGCGAAGAAAACTTTATCTGTGACGTTTACGAAGAGGTTGTACCACGGTTGACTAAACACGATGACGTCATCGAATGAAATTTCATGAAAATTGTCCCCCCGAAACGAAGAGCTGGTTGCGGCCCTGTCATAGATCGTGCGGTTCTAACGTAACAAACAAACTTAATATTACCAGTGTATGACACTATTTCATTTAACGGTGAATTTAATAACGAAAAACATTTGGCGAACTGCAAGGCACAAAAGAAAGACCTATAGCATAAAACTTCCCACTTTCATTTGTCTAGTTTTTAGACGGTTCACCCTATATTTGCTCCGTGACAAACGTAATACAGACAGTTAGGGGCGGCTCGTCTAGACGGGCTGCAGCCCTCCCTGAAAAATGTAAGGCAAAAGATACGGCTAAACTCGCCTGAAGTTTGGATTTAGTTACGAACATTTCACAACACAATCATTTTCGGTACTTCCAACACCATTTCGGCTCAACGTTTCCTAGGTATCCAACAAAGCCAATGTTTCGCTGCTTGCCAACGACACCACTTATGCGATGACGTTTTCAGCACACTTGCCGATGAATTTGGCGATTTCGGGGCTGTCATCCGTACAGCCCTGAAGGAAAGAAACCAAACAATTGGTTGCAAAAAACATGGTGGTATATCCGCCTATCGCAAAGCGTTTTTGATATTTTGACGATGAATTTTTAAAGAAAAAACGGAGGAAATATGATCTTGATTGTTTTTTACTACCTGATTTTCTAGCATATTGAATTTTATACTTAAATTTAACAATGCTTTTACTAGTACTTTGGCGATATTGGATTCATATCTGGTCGCCAATCTCGGACTGCGAAAATACAGCCCTTCGTTTATCTGCACCAGTGCAGCTTGCAACTGTAGGCTAAGCTGATGAGCTTTCTAGGGTTGGAGTTTGAAGATGAATGGCAGTAGTTGGTGGATCTCATTCTTGGACAACACAAGATGTGACTGGTTTAAAACATTGAAATATGAAAAATTTGAAGCATGAGAGATCTGGCAAGCCTATAAGAATTCAGGTACTACAACTAAGTAGACCTTTAATTTTTTGGTAAGGTGAACGTTGCAGCTGTAACTGATTCACGATACAAACTTTTACTGGAAAAGTATAACAATCCAGTTCAATAAAACGAGAAATCTTGTGTAAAATCATAAACTGTTCGAAATTTTTGGAAAATTTAAACTTCATTTGAAGGAACATGATTAAAGTACCAGCTCAAAGCAAGTGGCTCTAGTCTAGGTCTGCTGCCATGACACGGTTTGAATAAAATGCTAAGCTTTGTCTTGTTAACAACAGCGCCTCATTAGTCGAGCGGAATGTTCCAAGCTTAGTGTGCGAGTGGTGCTGGGTTCGACTCTTGCCTTTGCAGCTTTGATGGCAGTGGTTTGGTTGTGCGTCATACTTTTGATGGGACCGGTTTAATTCTTTTGTGTTCGTATTTACGCTTTATGGTTTGGTTTCATTAAACTGAAGTGACTGTTTTCTATGTATCAATAAGGACAACTGAAAATTACGAGTTTGATAAGATTAGGACTGCTGGAGTGACTGGAAACGCCACTATATTATAAAAACAGCCAGGGCTACAATCCCATATGTTCAACCAGAGATGAAATTTCGCAGCCCTCCCGGCCAATTTCACCACGGGCCGCCACTGCAGACAGTGATGTCAGAGGACAGGAGCTTTTTGCGCATACGCTACAGAATGCTCGGAGCTTTGCGTCTGAGACCGATACCACGAGAAAAGTCCAGCGTGCATGAAGTTTAGCTTTTTTTGGCTATCAACACTCAACTTTTCAACATATTTTACTTAAACTTGTGAAATATACAACACGCTGGAAATTCTCATTCATTTCGGTCAGCAAAAACAATGATGCTATTTGACATGTAGATGCCACAAATTACTGTGTTATACGAATAACGTTGGGAATGTTTCAGTTCTGCACAAAATGTGCCAAAGATTTCACTACATTTTGTTTAGTTAGGTCTAACAAAGCTCGTTTCAAAGATAACAGTGCGAATGCAAAAAACGTAGCGAGTGCAACCATCTGAAAAACACAGAGAAATGCCGAGATTTTTGTGATCGAACAGATAACTTGATATGAAAAACAGAGAAATGCCGAGATTTTTGTGATCGAACAGATAACTTGATATTTGAATGCGACTGAGAACCAATTTTCATTAACGGCAGGTTTCCTTCTTGGAAAACCACGTTTAACCAATACACATATCGCTATTGGTGTTTCTTGGACCATTTGCACCTGTGGTACACGAAAAGCGAAGTGCTGAATAACCTTACAATGAAAATCATGGTCAGTGAAAACGATTTCAACGACATACTGCAAACGTTTCGATAACTCCTGTGATCATCAGTGCATTTGTACCAACTACAAAAAAAGAGTAAGCATGTTGTGAAAGAAAGGATGGTTTTCGAATATGCTTTGATTCTAACATTTTTAACCAGCATTAGCAAGTTCAATTGTGCTTTAGGCTACTCAAAATCTCCACGCCGTAAAAGACGTTCCATTCCGAAATTACATTAGGAATATAACGTCGCATAATACAGAACTCGTCTAATTCGTCACTTTTTTGTCGGTCCCGGCAGAATCCCTATCTTTTGTGTACATTTCTGTTCGTCTAATTCGTCAATTTTCTTAATTCGTCACCTCTTTCTCTCTCTTAGAAGCGTTTTGTTCGGTTAATACGTCATTTGCAGTTTCACTTTTGATGTCTAAGCATCTAGCACGTGTGGGAATTCAAACAAATTAAAGATCTTTATCTGAGAATTGTTGCACCTCGCAATTTGTTTATCGAATTTATACACGAAGGGTGAAGCGCGACCCGACTCCCCATTGAGAGAATGTGGGAAGTCTTTGCAGTTTGTTAAAGATTTGAAAGGTGCTAGATTAAATGGAGGAGTCCAGATAGAGGATTTAATTGTTGTATTCAACCATTTTTTAAAATACAAGTTAAAACTTGTATTTCACTGCAAATAATAGCACTACGTATGCGAGTTACTATGATAAAGTATATCAGCTTCTACAATAGAGTTTTCACCTGTTTGCATAATTCATCACTTCGCCTAATTCGTCACTTTTTTCTAATCCACTTGAGGTGACGAATTAAGCAAATTCTACTGTACTATAAACAAATGAGATTGCGCCCCGCCAAAAATACCCGAAATTCAAAATGACATTGGAAATATTGGTGAATTAGAAAAGGTAACAAAGCATACTGGTTCTAGGTTTAATTTCAGCTTGTTGCAAGAGTGAACACAGTTAGAATCGTTTGAAGGTCAGTGCTCGGTGAAGATTATCCAGTTGGGAAAAACAACAGCAGCATCACATTCGTGAAGCGATATGGACATGCCCGAAAGCGATGTGCGGAAAGGTATTATCATGGCCCGGAGACAGAAAGTTCCGGAAGATGCAAGCTTATAGTGCAATATTGACTTTTATCTTCGGAAATACAGTTATGCAGGCAGGTACCAATGATGATGGGATTTCTCCGAAAAGTCTGAAGTTGCAATATAAATGCACATGATGTACGGTGTGGAACAGATAAAGCACTCACACCAGAAGATAAAAAAGTAAACGAACGTAAGCATGATCTAAAAGTGCGATATTCATGCAAAACGTCATGTATAACTGACTGCGTATTAAGTCAAATTGCACTCGATATAAAATATCATACTAATATTGTTTAATCTAACTCTGCTGTACTGCCGACGGCAAGAAAAAAAGCTTATTCTCATGACATTTGGAAAGCAAGATCGTAAACGCAACCAGCTGCTTGCAATCTGCACATTCATAAAATGAATACACAATATTATCAGCGCTGCACCACGCAGCGTTCAAATTCAAATTGCCGCTGGTGCTGTTGATTTGCTGCATTCGTGATCCTCGCAAGTCGAAACCCGTCACATAAAGTTCGTCAGAGTTGAAAGAACTCACTTGGACGTACTTAAACTTGTTTGAAACTTTATTCATCACTTCATCCCGAGTTAACAGCTTGCAGGAACAAGCACGACAATTTATACAAATTTTGCCTGGTGGATCTTTTTTATCAGTTTTAGTTTGAGAGCTTGACATCTTAACTCGCTGTTTCTTTCTAGTCTTCAACTTAGGCACATCGTTACCATCGGATGCACTTTCTTCGAATGACAACGTTGTTTCCAGAAGTGGCATCGCACTGGAGGGTTCGGAATCATCAAAATTGATTGAAATTCTGCATTTTTTGGTAATAGCATCTGAAAGCAAAGGTTTTGTTCTCGATTTTCTTGATAGACTCAGCAATTTTGATGAAAGAGAATTATCTGTCGACTGAAAATCGTTGTCGTCATCATCGGCTCTCGGGGACTCGGGAACGACATACACCTCTTTATCTTTGGTGGGCGTACTTTGAATTACGCACGTTGCACTATTTGACTGGAGTTGCGAGGTACTGCGACTTGAGCAGATTTCATCGGCAATATCCTGTGTGCCGAATATATTCGTCTGCACCAGCGCACGTTTAGATTTTCCTGCAAATAACGTATCTTTTCTTGAAACCGTTTGTCCATTCCCTGGACTTTTTACCGGTAGCATTGGCAAGCGTGCGACACTCCGATTGTCTGTAACCGGAGATGTTTCATTTTTTAATCCGGAATGACAACACTGCTTATCAGACGCAAAACTATTTCCTAACTTCTGGCAAGCTTGAGCATGACAAAATGCAACCAAGGAGTTGGTGAACATCGAAAAGTTTGAATGGCAGTTTAACTTTTGTCTAACCCATTTGGACAAGCCCTTGCAGTACCTTTTAGGATTGTGGCAAAAGCGACTGTCAACAATAATCAGAGCACCCCAATCATTGCGGTGTCTGATGCATCGACCTAACGCCTGGTTCAAAGCTCTATAAGCTTGAATTTCATACCACTGTGTGCCAGACAAAAGTCCCTTTGATTCGCCGTTGCTGTTGTTATATTTTCGCTTAAGTTCCACTTGCTTGTCCTTAAAATTGGGGTACGGTATCCCAACTGTTATCACAGCCCTAGCGTTATCATCCGCAAAGTCAAGCCCTTCACTCACTTTTCCTCGACACACTGCCAACAGCAAAGCACCGGTACAATCACCGTTCTCATTTGACGAAATTGAAGTGTAAAACATACGCAAAACTTCGTCAAAATCTTTCTTATTCCTGCCGCTGGATTCGGCAAATATGCGCTTAGTCTTTTGGATTTCGTTCCACACACCAGTATTTTTCCATCTTTCAGAGAGGATTTCAAGAATCTTGTAACTTGATAAAAAGCATAAGACTCCTTTGGGCACAATAGCACACACCACTGAAATCAACTTGCCCAGTTCATCTTGAAATTCAAAGCTGTTCGTGTGAGTATAAGTGGCTTGCAAGGCATGACCATTGGGTCCTGATCCAACACATCCAACCCACACTTGGGAATCTGGAATGACATGTGGAGCTTCTAGCTGTATGGGGAACTGTAATCCCAATTCTGAAGAAAATGAAGACATCGGGGATAACGTTCCAGACGTGAGGACGACAGTCCTAGTGCAAGACAAGTATCCAAATGCTACTCCTGGATTCATGCACCAGAAGTGTAAGTTTACGCCAACATATTTGGATGCTTTGTTGCTTATAGACACCCTGCCATCCCTTGTTCGTTTAGGAGGCGGATAGCCAAACTGAGCAGAGCGAACAAGAGCAATTCTATAATCTTCAGCAAACTTGTTCGATTCCTTAAATAAAAATTCCACAACTGTAAACAATCTACTTAGCAAGCTTTGACCAGCAGAATGCAACAGCACAACATCTTCATTTTCTTTTTTTTCGGTTGCATCAAGAAAGTTCTTTTTTAAGATTGGCAATGTGGTAGTGGTAATTCCCCACTCTTGAAGATCTGGTATTAACTCTGTTCCAACCCACACACGTGACCATGTTTCAAATCCAGATTCTTGTAGATCTGACAGTCGTGCATGAATCCACAAGCCCATTCTTGTACAAAGTGCATGGAGGCTTCTATGTTCTTTTTCCCTAACTTGCTTTGTGATCAAGAAATCAAGATCAACAACAGTATTTTCTAAATCTGCCTCGTTCATGGTGTAACTAGCCGCCTCTCGAGCACTGTCCTCTATATTGTGTGCTTCATCCAATATCACAACCTGGTTTCTTAAGTTTATTTCCAACTGTTTCCTAATGGTTGGGTCAATCAAGTAGTTGTAGGGACAGAAAATAATTGCAGCTTCTTTTATCAACTCCCTTGCGCTAAAGTATGGACATGCTCCAAGCTTCGTTCCAAGATTTACAAGGTCTTCTAAATCCCATGCAGTAGTCAAGCCTTGACAGTTTAACTGACCATGGGAGCCCATTCTATTCACATTTTGGTAAAAAGAACAGTTGGCTCCAGGCATGTCCGAATGCTTACCCATACGCAAATCCATACAAGCATCTGCTTTATTGGATGCGTTCTTGTTGATAGGATGAATGCAAGAATGCTCACGACTTGACAATATAGTCATCTTCGCATCTTTATATGCACTTTGTCCAAGTTCATGAGTAATCTGTGCAATTTGTTTGTGTGTTCTTGTGCCAAACCATATTTTGGGAATCAACTTTTCAATTTCTTCATCATCAAACTCAGCAGTAGTTGACCTTTCATGCTCTTCTTGACTTTCTTGCAAAGAAATACCATCAGCACTGTCATTAAGCATTTCATCATCACCAAGAGCTTTTTGTAGACTGGAACGATATTCCTTTTGCCAGGCCAATGCAGAGCAAAGAAGAGCTAAAGTTTTTCCACTGCCAGTAGGACTCTCCAACAAGCAGTGTTTTCCATTTTGCAATCCTTTTATAACCATGCTCATTAAAGACAGTTGTGAAGGATATGGCTTGAAAGGAAAAACTAATTTTACTCCTCCGATAGTGAGGTTCACTTCAGTTAAGTCACACATTTTTGTATTTGTGCAACAACAATTATAACATAGACATTCCTGAACAAGACAAAGATACCAACAGTTTAGTTAATAACATGGGAGTTGGCCAAGCTTACTTTGCAATTGAATATACCGCAGACATTGTCCAAATTACTGTTTAAGAATGAGACTTTGCTTACGACACAGTTAATCTCTTCATAATGAATTCCTAATTTTGCTTGACATCAAAGTTGAGTACTATACGATTCCCTTAAGCTGAACAAGCATCAGAAGTAATAGCAAGTTTAATACTGCAAAGAAATACTCCACAAATATGTACATACCTTTAAATTTGTTGACAAACAGTTAAAATAATAATCTTGGATAAATAACTTTAAAGGTTTTGTCAGTTTTGACTAAGTTTATGAGTCTACCCAATTTCATGTCAAAAAATAAAGTACATTATTTCAAAGTGCATCACAGCAGAGCACCATTTTTTCTGCATGCTTTTTGCTTTTCTGTTGTAAAAATTATTGGCTTCATGTTTTTATATGTCTTAAATGTCTGAAGAGCAGGTTATCGCATGAAGCAATATTTGCACATACTGCATAATTATCTACATTTATTAAATACATGTAGCCATCAATAGACTGAGATTCAAAGTATAAAATAATTTGTAACACTTAAGACCAACCAGAATTGCAATTGGAATTAAAAGATTTAAGTCAGGGGTGATCAACCTTTTGCTACTGTCGGCTGCATTATGTTTATTTTTATGAATGACGGCCGCCAGTGAGTGCAAGGCATTTTTTATTTTTTGCATTGCTCCTGTTCTCTTTCCATATGTCTGTTTGTCTTTCTACAAAGTATCCTCATACAACAGACAGAGCTGTTACTAATGCACAGCTGCCATAACTTATATTTTAAAGTGCATGTGCACTGCCACATAATTTTTTGTTGAAGGCTGCATGCGGCCACAGGTTGTGGACACCTGATCTAGGTAGAACAGCAATTAGACCATAACGGTGCTGTGTGGAAAATGAGTAATCAACTTCGACCATCATGTTACCAGCTCAGCCTCATATCATACTACTGTACACAGGACTGCTTACACACCCCACTTCCCAGGGCAGGTTGGTTTTACATAAAATTAATGAATACAGATTCCTAGCCACAGAACTGAGGTATCTCAAGTTTTCATTGGAAACTAGGGATTGGGATAAATTAGATTTTTTGGCTAAATTGGTGAAGGAAAAACATTTGTTCAAAAAGCATGGATTCCTAGCCACTAAATTCGGTGCAAGGAAAAACATTTGTTCCTCACCAAGTATGAGTCTGACAAAGCAGGTCGTAAATGATATTGGGGCACATGATACAAAAACTACTTAGTGTGAGATGACTGGATTAAGTTGCATGCTTTGAAAGTTGAGTTTGACATACAAGTTGATTGTAAAACAAACCTTGACAGTGAATGAATTTGAAAATTCAACAACTTTCAAAATCATCATTCAAAAAATATTTCACTTAAAGGATATATATTGCCACGTGAGTGCAATCAAGCCTTCATGCTTATACAATAATTAATTAAAGAAACATTTCAGTTCAAAAATGTATACAAAATGAGTGCAATTAACACTTTCTTATTAACACATTCGGTACCTGTGCAATATACTCATACTTGTTATTTGCGCCACTTTGCTTGCCAGCCGATTGAATGAGCTAGAGTGCTGTTCAAACCATCTAAAGATACGGAAAGTCTCTTAGATTAGATTTTTTTTAAATTGGAAAGTTTTGGATTTTTGTAGGTTATGTCTAAATAGTGTTACATTTATGCACTTTGCCGAACTTTTGAACCCGAAACCCCAGTAGGTCAACCAAAGTATCAAAAGACTCGGATTGTAGCCTAGTTTCCAGTAAAAACTTCAGCAAAATACTACCACCTAACGGTTGGCGCCCAGGGCCAGGCAAAGTGGGCCAAGGTGGCCTAAAAGT
>Ga0210059_1002623_pt1 | contig 28300 bp, 20 predicted proteins | sample Ectturendosymbi2_FD_188042 | JGI IMG/M metagenome (GOLD analysis project Ga0210059, IMG submission 188042) | Ecteinascidia turbinata endosymbiont from Florida, USA - Sample 2 (SPAdes) (version 2) | ecosystem: Host-associated > Tunicates > Ascidians > Unclassified | place: Key West, Florida...
TAGGTGCGCAACGCATGAGCGATTACGGAAGCTAAACATACAAAATGCAGATTTTGACAGTGAAAACTTCATTTTACAAGAATGAAACCATCATTTTTGAAATCAGCACCCCAGAAAACATGGGATTCAAAAAAAAATCACCAGTTTATCTTAAGGGGGAGGCTGTACAGAGCAGAAATCACTCAAGCGTGACCATAAAATTCAAATTTATTAAAAAATTGAAACGTCTGCCATTCGGTAACCGCTTGACCGATTTTGTTCAAATTTTTTTTGTTGGTTGTTATTTTTGAAGCTCTTTCAAATGAGCCCACTTTCATCATATTTTATGAGGGTGGGTGAACAAGGGTGTTGAATTAAGCATGGAATGACCCAAAAGCCTCTTCAGATTTGATCTCACTTGCTATATGTCATAATGAAGATGGATGGCGTCAGATTCCAACAAATCCGTTCTTATTAGAAGTGAAGGCAGAGGGAGTGTTGGGAGGCAGTTCGTTCTACGCACTGCTTCCACCTATCAGCTTTTGGTGAAAGCACCAAGTTGATTACATTGAGACTGGCTATTAAAATGATGAGGCTGTACATCCACCACGTGCTCTGTGATCGTCGGGATGCAAATCGCAAGCATTAATGAGACTGTCGGTTTCACATATTGTCGTATACCAGGGGGGTGCAACCTTTATTACTGAAGGGCCAAACGCAATTAAACAGATTAGACCGCGGACCGCGCCTTCGTTTCACACAGGCTGTCTAGTACTAGTGACCGGCGTAAAAATGCACTTTGTTGTATTGCATTTGGGCCGCAGGTTGCAGGCTGCACACCCCTGTCGTACAGTTGATGCAAGTGCGGCAACTACACCAAACAGGTAAATTACATCATAAATAATTTCCTATCACATCACAAGAAGAGATGTTTGTTTCGCTTTATTGGTGATAGCAACTAACAAGTAATAAAGTTAGTTTTCACTTATTTTGTATTGGCAGTTCATTGAAGTTATTTTCTCCTAAGTCAGGGGCGGACCCAGACAGTAATTTTAGGGGGGGGCGATTCCAGTAATATTTGGTAGTCAAATCTCATAAGGGCTTCTCTACAGTAAGAGAGATCAAGTATAGGCTACTTCACAACACTGCTGTGACAAAACAATGGACGAAAAAATGGTCTTTAATCGCCAATGTTGTTTTCTGAATTGTATAAAACATGGCGAATAAAGTTACTTTCATACGTTTTATGGGGGACGATCGCCCCCTTGGATCCGCCCCTGTACTAAGTTGTACAGTGTTAGTTTAGCTTGGTTAGGTTTTGAAATAGCGCTGCTCAAGGGGCTAATTCGCAACTGCTCGAAAAAGCACGCATCTGCCTAAATGCTTGCTGATATTATCTGGATCCATCTGGATTTTTTGGCTCCATCTGGATTTTTTTGGGGGGAGGCCAACAACCTTTCACACGGCTCTGCTTTCTTGACAACAGTGAGTTTTGATTTCAGATCAGAAATTGTGTTGTTAGCAAGCTTCCAGATTCCGCAATCAGCAAGGCGTTGCTTGAGGCTTGACTCAAGTACAGAAATGCGTTCAGAAAACTTCTTTCCAATGATTGCAGAAGACTGGCGGATAATTGCAAAATGTCATGTCCTCGGGCGTTTGGTCAGATATGTGTTTTCTCAGAGTTACTCGACTGCCTTTTTGCCATTCACATGATCATCATCTTTTAGAAGAAGACTATATATAGTTCAGCAAACAGCCTGAAACGTTAATGCTAAGTTGATGACAACATCTTGAAGAATTCCAGTTAAAAACAAGTCACTTTCCATGAACAGACCGGAATAAAAAATGGCGTCTGTTGAGCCTGACGTTCAGCGAATGAATGTTGAATGGTGGATATTCCGTCATTGGAGTAATCACAGAAACTGACCGTGAAGTTGACACTTCCTTGTGTAACATGTAACATGCAACACCAACACCTTGTGCTGACGCGTAATAAGCAATATAGCGATGTTCACCAAACGAGCGAATTAGCGCGAAACAGCGCTGCCGAAGAATATTTTTTTCTTCTAGTACGTTAGCGCTTTTGGGATATTCCTTATTATATAGAATATTTGCTTTGTGGAATCTTTGGGATGTTTGTTTTTACACAGAATATTTCATTGGCAGATTCCGACGCACGAAAGAAGCTCCGGGTGAAGTTGGGTCATGCCCCACCCGCACGCAAACGTTGCAAATCGAACGAAGTGGGGGGAGAGGTCGACGAACGCTTCGCGAAGCGAAAGCGCTCGCGCCGAAAGTCCAGCTCGTCCGAGTCGGACGACATGCCGCCAGGCCCGGGACCACGACTCACTCCCCACAACCCGCACCTCCCTCCTCTCTCGCAAGCTCCCGCCGCCAAGCTTCCGGTGTCACCTTTGCTCAACGAGACGGAAAAAGATTTCGTGAAGCGTCACAACGCGGTCACTTCCGCTCAAGTCACTGCGTCACAACCGGCATTGCTGAAGCGCAGACAGCAGCACGGGCCAGGCCCCCAATTGCCGGCCAAGACCCAGTTGACCGGCAGCAAGTGCTCGTCCGATCCGGCGTTGAGTTCAAGGTTAGCATCTTGGTTCTTGTCCTTTATCAGCGACGGCGCAGTGTCTTGTAGAAAGTTTAGGCAGTGAATATATTAACGCGCTCTGGTCTGGCCTAGTCAGAACCGTAGCCAGGTTTTAAGGTTGGGGGGAGTAATTTTTTCGGGAAGGTTTGTTTGTATTAAATGTTTGAAAATTTTTTTTCTCGCCACGCAATTTGGGGGGCACTACCCCGGATGCCCCTCCCCGTGGCTACAGCCCCAGTAGGCGAAGGTGGTTTCGAATGGTTTTATCTTCCGATCGTTGTCAACAGCTTCCGGTATTGTCGCTATTGGTGGCAAGCCAACTTGCCATTGAACTATTAACTTTCGTTGAAGATTAAAAAAAAATTGCACTGAAGTCAGTGTTAATTTTTTTCTTGCGTCCATTCGCGCGGCTTTAATTACTGTTGATGTCGCGGCGACGTCACCCTTTTAATAACCGTGGGTTGAAGTCAAGAGCGATGGCCCTTTCTGCCAATCCATCCCGGAAAGACGACAGAGATTTCAGGTCTCTACACGTTGCTGCTTTGTAAACTGAACGCGCGCGCTCCTGCAATCAGCACTCTATGCTCCGTCTCGTGCCATGGTGCGAGTTGACGTGCCGCGATACAGATCCTGCGCATTTGCATAATGCGGGATGTAGATGCTGGTTACTGCGATTGACGACTTGCTGATGTGGTGACCCACAGGTCGACCTCGATCCTGCAACGCGCAGGTTTCCGCTGCTATATTAGTAGACACATCAGTCGGGCCCGCTTTTGAAGGTCGCAGAGTCGCGTCACGTGACTGACTGGTCGTCAAGACAATTAGCCAGCGTTGCCTTGCCACCCGAGCCACGTGTGATCCCTTGATAGGCTTCGATTCCCAGCGGGCAGGGTGAGGTCAGGGTGAGACCTCGTGTCAGTCAACGAACCTGTCGATGCTGATCGACCGATGACGTAGCGCCTTGTTGCGCAGTCGCGCGTTGATGGTTTGTAACATATCACGCCGGCCGACCTGCGCAGTATCCGACCATCCATCCCTTCGTGCGCAGCAGATAAATTTTCTGTTGCCAAAGCTAATGAAGTTATATGCGCCTTCGTTGCATGTCCCTGCCAGTGATAGACTTTGATACGGGCGTTTGGTTGAAGACCTTTGTGCAAAGTAAATAGCGCCAGTATCTTTTGAAAGAAGCCCTGTTTCAACGAAGGAAAAGCTCTTATGATGTAAAACGTCGCGGTTCCCACAGATCAGTGGTGACGAACCTGTTTGTTATCGCGGGCCACTTTGTCAGTTACCGCTGAGCAAGCGGGCCGCACAACTTTTTAGTCATACTATGAAACCTGTTAAAAACGAAAAAGAAGATAAAAAGCGGGTCAAAGAAAGTTCAAGGCTGCTGGTCTCGCCTGAATGCGAAAGTTCAAGACTGCTGGTCTCGCCTGAATGCTTCGCGGGCCACACGAAATTCTTTTGCGGGCAGCATGTTCGTCACCCCTGCCATAGAATATGTACATTTCGCCCTAGAAAGTGGACGTCGTACGGCAGCTCTTAACAATTAAGTAGAATAGACAGAAACGGTTCGTTTTTTTGAAATTTCCGTTCAGCAGAAATTTGTTGCTCTTGTTTACGACTATTGCAATTTGTGAATTGCCGCACCAGCAAGCGGACGGCAGTTTACACCGTTCAGTTCGAAGTGACCCTTAGTTCTCTTCAGCATTTCGTATAAGTCGCAGCAAACCAAGAGATTTGCACATGGCATCTGAAAATACATTAAAAAAGTGTTGATGATGGTTGCTAACGAGCACTGTCTTCATAAAAAACGGTGTTGATAATTAATGGTGTCATAGCAACGTATGTAGCTTTTCCGGAACGGCAGTGCCCTGAGCTTGATAAATCGCAAGAGCTTTGCGTTCATATTAAAACAACGCAACCGGGTGCCCCGTCACTGACTCCTGTCATTCACCTCAAGCGTGTGGCGAGTGTGCTTTCTGCGAGTGACGTCGCGCGCTGTGCTGTAGCCTACTAAAGGAAACACGGCTTCGGCTTATATGGTTGGGTTTTGCCGTGACCCGAAGAAGTGAGTCGAAATCCGAAGGTTGTTTCGTGTGATTACGTTTTTTATCTTGGTTTGCTGCCGTCACCTGGCAACAACGTCGTTTTGCCTGACTGCGTGCTGATATCCCCGAACTGTAAAAACCCACTAGCACGAGTTGTGTCCCTATGTAACCAAACCGGCGTAGGTTTTCATGCGGCTCAGACGTGATTGCATCACGTAAATGTTTGGTTTTCACAATTTGAAAAATGCAGACGCCACGGTCTGTCTGTTTTTCGTTTCGTCACGCAGCAACGCGTTTTTCGTTTTAAGTAACGGCACTGGCTTGCAGGTCTGCTTGCTGGGTTATTTCATTTTAACTTTCTTGTCATTGACTTTAGCGCATGCCGCTGAATGAAATGACCGACATCGCTGAAAAGAACAATAAGGCAACTGTTTCCACGAATCAACAAACTTTGCTCGGACTTGGTGGTTTTGCTCCTAGGCTTCCGCAGTTGTGGGCCACCGAGTGTTTTGTCCAGAGCAGCAAAACAATGCACTGCACGAACGCCTGTCCTTTTTTTAATCATTCCCAAGGACTTAGTAAGATGGACGGCGCTCACATCATCAGCGCAGTTTTGACCCGGCTTTGCGTTTATAAAGTTCAGAATCAGCATGATTGAAGCAACTGTGCATATCAGCCTGCACAGCGTGTTTTGCGTTTTTGTCTAAGGAAGGCTTCTCGAGTTTGTTTACCACGTTTTTCTTGCTTTGTCAAAATGCAAACTTGATAACGCTGTGTATGGTCCTCGGAGAGTACATAACAGAGTGCCAGAAATGCAGAGAAACACGATAGAAAGAGTGAGATCGTGCGAAAAAGAAATCGTAGAACACTTGCTCAGAATTTTTGTCATTCCCTAAACGTTGCTTTACGGTTTTTGATCTCTTTCAAAGGGTATCCCAAGTCCATCCCGTCGTGCGTCATCCCGCTGGCGCACCTTCCAGTTCCAGCAGCCTGTTCGCCAACGAAGGCGATTCGCTTCACTTCCGCTGCGACCTCACACAGGAAGCGGCGATGCGCGACGAAACGGTGCTGATGAAACTGGACAGAAAATCCGGTGCCGACCTCCTGGCTCTCAAGGTAGACGTTGTACATAAAAGATGATTCCGATTACATAATATGTGTTAAAATATGCCATTCGTTAATGTGTTTTCCGGTAGCGACCGGAACATACGGGCTTTTTTTGTTCAAGAACTTTTCAAAAATTTTTGGGTTGCCTTTGTTTAAAAACTTTTCGACAATTTTTGTACAACCTTGTTTCCTGCTAACTTTTGCTTAGCAACCGAAATCTTTACTAATTTTTTTTGCAGTATTCTCAAAGCAGGTTTACGTCAAATCTACGAGAAGCATATTTGGATCTTTTCTTTTTCGATAATATTATTTTTTCATGAAGTATTTTTCATGAAGGGCTAATTTTGGCTGTTTTTCGACGGTTTCTTCAGAATCGAGTCAATTGCACGACCCTTCTCTGTGCTTGCTCTGCTCATATGTTTGCCAGCATTATTGCTGTGTTATCAAACAGCCCGTTGCCCGAATCTCCATCGTAGACTGTAATTGAAAGACTGTTAATTGGAATTTATATGAGCTGCCAGCGCAAAGCTTCTCAATCAGCTACGTCAGCTGTATTTGTGACGTTACAATCGAGCTTCCAAGCCAATTGTTTGCACTGCCACGTCGCTGGTAACTGCAACGTTTCATTGTTGCATGAAGCACTTCATCCACGTCACCGACGTCTATGCCTCGTTGTGCGGCGCCAATGACGTGTCTCCACGAAGCAAACAGTTTTGCTGTGGCGTTCATGCCGTTAGCGGATGTGCGTCATAGTGTTGCGCCATGGCTGCCATATGACACACCCAAATCTACAGTAGTTGCGTTGTTTGGACCGACCATGATGCGCAAGCAACACTCGGTTTAACTCAACGCAGCACCTGGCAAACAGATGAGTCATTTTGTTAAGCAATGCACGGAGTTGCTGTAGATCCAAATGTGATTGGTGTAGCCACAAATTTAGAAAACATTTTATTCAACGTTTCAGCTTACCGTAGTCGTAAGCCATCACTACAAAGATTGACAGAACAAAACAGTGAAACAGAAAAGTAGAGATGCAGTTTGAAAGCATTCGTGTTGTATTACCTCATAGAGACCATTATGTAAGTAACAAGGGCATAGATGAACCAACCATTGAGATATGGTCGGTGTTCTTGTAATCTAGAGCATTGGTTTCCAACCTCGGGTCGCGACCCCTAGAGGGGTCGTGAACCGTTCATCGAGGGACCACAAATAAACATTTTGTGTACACAGCGGTATTACGTTTGCTTTGTTCGATTATTAGATGGGGGTTCGTTGGGCAATAGTGGGTTGCTACAATGGGGCGCTATTGAAAAAAGCTTACAACCACTGCTGGAGAGACTCGAGTAGAAGTTCCTCTTTACGGGCGATGCTTCGCAGTATTTTTGATTGTTCAAAGTTGGAACGGTGCGTGGGATTGGCCGACAGATGTTTGCGCACTTCAGAGCGACGATAAAATCATGTTCGTTGATTCGGGTTGTTGAATTTTGGAGAGTCTCTGTCTGTCCAAAGTAGTCTGACGCAAAGCTGAGTCATTGTTTGATCACTATGTCATAGAGAGAGAGAGACTCGAGCACTGCGACCCTCCGGCGCCACTTCGCGGCGAGATAATTTCCTGTCTTTGCTTGTGAAGAGTCGCTTTTGTCAGCGCTAACAGCGTGTGCAATGTGCTCGCATTGAACTCTTGTGCCTCTGAAGCGTTGCGAATGTGTAGTATTACACGTCTCACAAGTAGCTTCAGCAGCACAATGAAGAAAAACATTTGTTTACTGCAACCTCTCGTCAAAACCCGTCCAGGTTTCCTTGACAAATCAAACTGCTCGTATATCGATATTTTGAAGATTTAGAGGTGCTTTGTCGATGCTTGTAAGTACCTAGGTGGTGTGCTGTAAATGTATGCCTCTTGCCGGATGCTTCGAGTTCAAAAGAGGTGTACTCCAGCACTGTTTTCACGAAGGCCCAGTTGCGGTGCCGATTTTCCCATGGCAGGAGTGAATTTTGACTGGCACAAGGTATCACAAGTCGTTGAACTGATTTACTGTATAACGCACGCAGTGTTCACCTAAAAAAGTTGCAAATTTTCGTTGTTGGAGAAAGGTCTGGTAATAATATGCACCCTCTCAAGCTTTGTTTCGTTTGAACTGCCGAAATTTGTAGCTGAGGAAGCAAAAGTACTAAAATACAGCTCAAGTTGTGACTGTTTGCGCAGTTTCGCCGCTCTTGTGCGAAGTGTGCGATAGACCAGCAACCAAGACGGAGCGTCGCAGAATTTCTTACTAAGCACTAGCTTTGCATTTGCCCGAATAATTTGCGTGGGTGGACGGGTTTTGTAAATTTGTTTTTATCAAACCATGACTCTGTGTGTACGTCTTTGCTATTGTTACTTTATTTTTGATGCTTAAATGCGTGACTTTGCCAGTGCATCAGTACGGCGCTCGCGAACGGTTCTCAATCGCAGCCGAAAATTCCCGTGGTTTTCCAATTGCAGGCGAAAACACCCGAGGCTTTCCGAAACTGCGTCGACGTCCACGTCGAGGTGAAGCTGATCCGCAAGATGCACGTGTGCAAGGTGTGCGGCTTCTCGGTCCCGGTTCCGGTCGCAGACCCTCGCGACGACCCGGCAGCACAGCGTCCGGGCCCCGAGGCCGAACTGCTCGAACACGTCATGGGGCATTCCCTGAAAGAGCTGTACGAGACCGGTTATGACGTGACCGACGCGTAGCGCGTCCTTTCTCCTATTGAAATTACTCTTTTTGTGGAACGTCGACAATGACCTATTTCTTTTTTCGCGAACCCCAGAGTCGCCGGCAACCCCCCAACTTCTGGCCGAATCAATGTGCGCGTGTGTTTCTGGTCTGTTCGTAAGGACCGCAGAAGCGTCTTTCCAATCCTATTGTGGCCACCGTGGTCTTAAAGCCTTTGTCTTGCTGCAAAGCGCGATTGGTTGGTTGTGCGTGATCCGAGCCGACATGATCCTTGTTACTGTGTTTCGATTTTTTTGAAAAGTTCGTCGCGCTCGTATCGCTGGCAATGAGTGTTGTTCAATTTTTTGTTTTTTTTGCTTCCCGACGAGCCAATGACTTCTTGCTTCCGCAGCACCAAGGCCGCAACCAGCTGATGGGGAGAGGACAAAATGATTGTAACTTGTTGTTTGAAGTAAAAACAAATATTTTTGGCGCTTTAAAAATGTTTTTTGAAGATTCGGGGCAGGTACTTGTCCGGTTTGCCCCTTCTTGGTTGCGGGCCTGACCTACACTGCTGCGCTGTGCGTTATCACTAGAAATTTGGCGAAGTGTGATGCGAAACTCGGGAATGTACAGTGAAGACACTTAGTCTTCTTAGGGTGGGTAATTTTTTAGCCATCGGTTTAAATCGGGTCAAAAACACATCGAGATAGCCAACGTGGCGATTGTCGCTTACATCGAGGTGACACTTGTTGCTTACATCAAGGTGACAATTGTCGCTTAGTATGTTTTTTAAAGGCCGGTAGATTTATTTGAAAAGTGGAAAAGTTTAATAAAAAAAAAACTTGGCCCAGTTTTGCCCCGGGTTGTTACAAGTTGACCCTGTGGTCAGCGCCAATGCTGTCCCCCGTCTCTTGATCTTTTCTGGTGCGACCTGATCATTCTCGGAGTGCCAACCCCCCTGTGGTGTTAACCTCCACGGTTCGTTTACCGCGCCGTTTGCCTTAAACCTACCGGCGCATGCCGTCAATTGCCTTCGTGTGACCAGCGAGCCTTTCCGCTACAAGTTGCCTCTCTCGTTAACCGAGTTCCCGTCTCTGGTGCACGTCGATTGTTCGTGAACCGCGTGCGACGCCGCTGCCGAACCCAGCCTGTGCCAAATTTCCTGCTGAAACCCGCCCAACGTAACCCCTTCGTGTTGTGGTGAAGTCGGGGGAGCTATTTTCACGTGAGCGCCACCGTCCTTGGACGATCACAGCAGCGCTCACCTAAAAATTTGCAAAGCAATGCTCCATTACCGTCACCGCTTCAAAGTCTTCAGCCGTCTGTATTTGAACTACATTACTCGCGGTCGACAACCGGCGCATTGCACTGACAATCCGTGTTTGTGACGCGGACAATCCGCGTTTGTGACATTCCCCGTCAGAAGCGAACGCTTCAACAACCGATCGCCCAGCGATCGCGGGACGGAGCGCGATCCGCTTTCCGTTGCAACCTCCGCCGCCTTCGAGTTGTCGCTCGCAGTTCGCCGTCGCACTAAACTGTCTTTTTTTCCTTCCGGTGCTGGAATAAAGTAACTTCGTTTACGGGACTTGCTGCTGCTTGTGCTTTGCCGAAGCACGTGCGTTTTTTTTCGTTTGCGGTGAGAGACGCGAAAGAAAACGTGAAAAAGGATGGCAGGTTAGTTACACGCAGAAGAGGAAGGCAGCTGCATTTTCGTTCTTCGAAATAGTTGTGGACGATGTTTCTCTACGACATTGTTTTTCAACCTTTTTGCTGCAGCGGAAACTTCCGTAAATGTTTGCGTCGCTCATGGAACCCTGTGCAGTGATCCAAGGGTCTATTTTGCTACAACCGCACAGAACTGTGGTTACGGATTTCGCCCCAGGCAATTTTGTTTTCCTCCGGCGGAATCCCGGTTGAAAAACATCGACGCAGCCCCAGGGAACGTTTCTCTGCGACCTTCCCTGTGGCTGCATCACCGGCTGGGCGGCGCTGTCGTACTTTGGTTGAAATAACGTTTTTTCATGTTTTGCGCACCACTCCCGATTCTCTGGCAATGCTGCATGGCGCGTATATTTTGGCCACTGTAAAATTCGGAAAACAACGTATCAAAAACAATTCCGAATAAGTCCGTCATGTTGGAAATGTCTCGTTGTAAGGCCATGTCGCCGTCCATTGTTTTGTCACAGCACTGTTGAGAAGTATACTTCATCTCTCTTACAGTAGTGAACCCGTAATGTGACTTTACTGCCAAAAATTATTGAACCCCCCCCTTCCCTGACGTCACTGGCTGGATCCGCCCCTGACCGAGGACAAACGAAACAGTTTCAAACAACGCGACGACGAGCGAAGCAAACATTTCTTCGGTGTCTGAAAAATTTTGTAAGTTTGATTGCGAGTGAAACGACTGTCTATTTTTACTTCTCAAAATGTCAACGCTTGATTATTGCTAGTAATGGTTGCATGTGTAACTTTTGAGTTTTTACTGAACAGCCACAGAGACTAGCACGGAATATCTTAGGACGTTGAATGTTCTGACCATCACTTTTTCTTCTCTGTCACGCACTGTCGCGTTTTTGCGCTGTTCACTTACTGCTCCGTATTCAAGCCCTGTTAAGCGTGGACGAAGTCAGGTCTGCTGGTAACAAATGCCAGTGAACGCGTTTTGGAAACAGAAGTCAACATAGTCTCCGCTAGATCGTATTGCCCTTTTTACTTGAGTTGAAAAGAGGAATTTGAAAGAAAACTGCCTGCCGAAGGGTAAAACGATTCGACCGCATCCAAAGTGTTGACATTCGGCGCAGTTCCAGGGTATGCTATAGCTGGTCAACGAGGTATTGGCGAGGGTGCTAGACCGGTTTGGACCGGTCTGAATCGGATTTTGCTGCAGTTCGTGGTTCGAATACCTGAAAAGAGGCTGCTTGATTCGAGTTTGAACGTGGTGGTGTACCCACTATAGAAAAGCAAAAACTAGGGAGATTTGTTTTTCGTACTTGTACCTGTGTAGTCAAAACATGGAGCTTTACCGGAGAGTAGAAAGGAGAGGATGCGACATAAAATAAAGTCTCCTTGAAGAGTTTGCCAAAATAATACGAATCGCGATTGTATTTACGTTTCATCATTCTGCAGACTGCGGTGCAGAGCTCAGTTTTTAGCGAAAGAGAATCGATGAAGTTTTGTTATGTAACCAAATTTTAAGAGTTCTCTTACCCTGCTCTGTCTTGTTCAGAAATTGCGAAGCGATTGGTCCCCACGTGTGGTTGTCGGGAGCAGGGGGTAGGGGGGCGTCACCCCCCTGGATTTTGACATTTGCTCAACAGTTTTAGCAAGGAAAATGTTTCTCAGTTTCGAGAGGGTAAAATGAAATTCCACCACTTTTGGCCCTCTCTGGATAAATCTTTATGGCTATTGTTTTAACTATATCTGCAAAATTCCGTTATTGCCCTTCCTGGAAAAAATCATTTCGACGCCCATGGCCCGCATCGTGTTCACGCAATGATGAGATGCACCATGACGAAAAACTTTGAAGCACTAGAACTAGCCGAAGCGGACACGCTATGCTCTATGGCTGCTGTACCGCGATCTTTGCGAACACAACCCTCTAGAAAACAGCCAGGCGAGACCATGACTACGCTTTTATGAGTGTTTACATTTGTCGTAATTATACAACCGCTGTAGGAAATATACATTGTACAATGCTAAGCACCACAGAAAAATAAAAGGCGACGTTTGGTATTATCTATTTCCCATTTGGTGTTGCATTTTTGTTGCCGCTGTACTTCGTTCATTTTCTGAGGATAAACAGCAAAGTATTTCTTGCAGCGGGAAATGCAGTTTTAGTCGCTTTTCTACTCTGGCGGCGAACTAGGGACTTGTGAAAGAAAGCGACGAGAGTGAAAATTCCACACTCAAAATTTTGATCAACCCTCCTTTTTGGGCTTGCTGAGTTAGATTTGTTTGTTTCCTCTTACCCAGGGGTAAAAAAGCTGCGGAGCGCGAGCCACATGCGACCCACGTTATCACTTACTGTGGCCCGCATGAGAATAGATGTTAATCGCTGTCAGAATACAGCTTCGCGTCAAAACAAAACTTCATGATAAGTAGATACTTTTAAACAATAGGACAGAAGTCTTTCTCTCCTTGTAGTTATCTTTACTTATTTTCCTTGCGATGATCAAGCTAGGATTTTGAAAAGAAATTTTCACGATTAATGCGGCCCATGTTGGCCACGCCTTCTCCAAACTATTATTTTCACCTTGGTCTTCGTTTGCCTTCAGGTTTGATGCTTGTATGTGATTAGAAATCATTCGTGGCGTAAACACAACATGAATTTGGATCGAAGTATCTGATACTGATGTCTCTAGAAAATATACACGTTGAATACACGAAACTAGTTTCCAATTGAAATTAATTGCAATGTATTAACTTGCGTACATCACTGTGGGCTACAACTATTGAAAGACAGATATGTATAAGTTGAATCGTCGCAAAAGGATGAAAGCGGAGCCAAGCAGGCAGATTCTTCACGAGCTTGCAACGAAGCTAGAGCTTGTTTTATTATTGTTTGTACAAGTACAGTATCATATAACACAATAATTGCACTACTTTGCAAGAGCTGCATTTTATGAAAATAGCTTATTGAGGTTGTTGAGATGCTGCAAATTAATTTGCATAGTGTCAAGGAATAATAATTGTGTGGAAAAAAGTGCAATAAGTATTTAAACAGAAAGCAAAGTAAGTTTCAAAGAAAACTGCAAAGACCAAATCCTTGCAGCAGGAAATTTATAGACTGAATATTTATCCAGCACCTAGTGGTATAAAATTTACCCAAGAGCAGGATGTTAAAATAGGCAGTACCTGTCTGAAAACCAAAACATTGAAAATTTCGCATTGCCTGCTTTGAACAAGGGACATCCGTAATTTTTGAAAACAATCAAAATCATCACATCAAACAGGCCCTTTAAGCATCGAACGACTTTCAGGCCATTCGTCTTCTTCACCAAAAATGGACTACTTTATGTCATGCATATTTAAAATAAATTTTATTATGTCATTTAAGTTCTGTTTTCTGAATTATCTAAGAGCTTCACCTTTTTTTACAGCTGTCTGCGGTAAGAAAAACAAACATGTATTCCTTCGACTATGTAATCGAAGATATATCTGGTTCAGGATACTACACATTGCTGCTAGTTATTGTGTGCTACGTTTTTGAAACATTGATAGCCTGTATCACTGTATCTCCGATTTTCGTCGGTAAGTGTGAAAAGTTGAGCAAAATTAAAAAAAATATCAGTACATAATAATGTGGTGGGCCGAAACATAATTGGTAGAACCTCCACAAGATTCGAACTTCCCCTTTCCCATTTGTTCCCAGCCTTTTTTACTCCTCAACATCTAAAACATTTTTCTGACCTAGCACCCCCAAAAATGTACAATCAAGAACTAGCTTTCAAACGTTTCGGAAGGAATTTAAGCACTTTCGTAAGAACAGCAATTCACTTCCATATGAAAGGCAGTGCACATGAATCCTTTCCTGTGCTTTGCGATTGACCCATCTCAGAATTATTTACCAAGAATAATGAAATGCTGAATCCACCCATTATATACTACGCTCAGACTATCCTAGTGTTATCCAGGGATGTAGTGCTGAAAACAGAGGTGTGGGAACGCCGTTCCCACACCGAATAAAAAGGAGACTGCACCAAATAGTTCGAATAAAGTGGGCGTTCGCCTGTACGAATTTCCACACAGGATCTTCCTATTTCACTGCAGACGTTTAATCAGCACTGAGAGCCTGCGTGTCGCTAGCACATACGTGAGATCGCAGCCATGTTTTATTGTAATCCAGTGCAAAAAAGTGAAAAAACGTGTGCGAACGCCATTCCCACGTGTTCCCGCCCCACTACACCCCTGGGCTTATCTCACCACAAAAACCAATATCTAGCTCATTCACGAAATAATACTACAAGTTCGTAAATAATAGATTAAAAGAATAAAAAGGATAGCCTGTAGTTAATATTCACGCGAATAATTATTATCGTGACACAGGTTTGAATGAACCTCGCGTTTTCGTCTATAATGCGGTACGTTGCAAAAGAAAATGAAAAGCGGCAGGCGAGAAATGAAAGGATCAATTTCCTTTAGTAAGACGGACGTCTCTCGCATGCCTAGGGGGTGCATCCCTGCTTGGAAACCACTGCTTTAACCGAATGACTTGTATTAAATATGCAGTCTGACAATGGTCATTCGAGTTTAGCATTCAACAAAAGATAACAGTGAAAATATTGTGGCAAAGCGTTTTCATACGTATCAGCGCTGTGGTTGATCTCTGTTAATCATAGTTTATGAATTGCTCATCCAATAAGTGATTAACTGTAAAAAAATTTTTGCATACATTTCCAACATCGACAAGCCTAAGACTTTTAAAGAGGCGTCCTTCTGCACAGAACCACGAGAGATATAATTCGTTCGATTTTAGCGCGCATTGGACATTCTGTAACTTCAGTTATAATGTAGTCTTTTCGCATTTATCTGGCAAACGTTTTTTGGCACTCGACGTTTTGTTTTGCAGCTGCATATCCTCCAAGCAGGTGCCGGATAGAACCATTTGACAACAAGACAATCCACCCTAATTTGACGAACGGCTTAATCACAGAAACATTCATTCCTTGGAATCCCATTACGAAAGTAAAATGATTTTGCTTTATCCTTCAAACAAAATACTTTCACCAGTTTTATTGGGGATGCGTTACGTTATAGATAAATTCGCTTACTACTTTTGTTTGTTTGAGCTTGCCTGTAATACAATGTTTAAATTAAAGTTTTTTTGTTATTTTCTTCAGAGTAGCGATAGATGTTCTCGAAAAGTTCTCAATTGTTCTGACATCGAGGAGTGTCTGACCCATAACTTGACTGAGGTTACAACTGATTGCAATGGAAGCTTTTACTACGACAGAAGCAATTACCAAGAAACCATTGTTACTGAGGTGATTTATGTCGTTCGATAAGAAAATAGTGAAAACAACAGTTTTTAGATCAGAAAATTCTGATAAAAAATTCTGAAAAAGAAAATATTGAAAACAACGGAAAATTCTGAAAACAACAGTTTTAAACATTCATCCAAGGAATGAATGTTTCTGTGATGCTGTTCGTCAAATTAGGGTAGATTGTCTTGTTGTTTTTTGACTGAAGATGGATTAAGAATAACCCGAAAATAGTCTCAAAATAAAACATGTATAGTTTTTCAAGTCTTTTTTAGTGTTGATGAAACAGTTTTTAAATTTTTCAAAGAACTTTTGATCGAAGGCTTGCCTACGAAAGATCAGAGACTAAAATGGTTCAAGAATGAACAACGACTCAGCATATGAAAAACGTTTTTTTGCTAGGATTGAAGTTTTGTCTGAAAGGCCCACTAAACTGTTAAAGAGCTTAATGAAGCGCTTAAATGAGTTTCATAAACGTTGCAAGTTTTTAACGTGATAGAACGCTGAACAAAGCTATGGTGTGACTTTACTTTTAGCCTAAATTAATTTTGTGTTTGGTGACCGCAAAACGCAAAAATGCAGCGAATTTTAGAATACTTACTTCGTTTTCTTGACTAACTACAGCAGCAAATTTCCCGAACTTCGACATTTACTCAAATGATGCCAGCCACAAGACTGCGCAAGATTTCTGATGGTTTCGACCATGTTTGAGTTGAACCTTTTTTGCCGCTTGTGTCGAAAAAAATGCACTAAATTTTGTTTTTCATTTTTCTGATTGTTCCGCTATTCTTAACTGTCTTTACGGTTACAGTATTATAGGAACACATCCTGAAAGGCCTATGGTCTTTGCAATAGACGGAGTTTAACATTGATTTCATAGATGGTGACACGGAAACCTTTGGTTTTTGCTACTGATAATATCGCAGTTGTGTTTCGTGAAATTATTCTATGCAGTGTTTGCTTTAAACGGTTAGGAGTATACAACGCAAACAAACCGAGCGGTGTTTTGATCTTAATGCCATAAATACAGTATTGCACGTCTAAGCTGCCGTAATTGTTTTTTCTGGAATGCGGTAAATTTATTTGCAACCTTGATCGTGTTTGTGAGCAGCATATCAATTTTCTTTTGTTTGTATAATTCACTGGACTTTTATGTTTCATGCTGTTTTATTAGTGCTAAAGCGACCGTCTTTAAACCCTCCAAAAGCTTTAAAAAGGAATTTCACAAACAATATCGGATTTGCTTTAGATTATGTTTTTAAATTCCAGATAAAAAAAGGAATAATTCACTTGCCTCAAATAAAAATTTTCTATAGCATTTAAGTGCTAAGAGTAAATGCATATGAACTCTATTTTAAATAAGAAAACGAAATACTTGGCGTTTAAGGCAGATCCAGATTAAAATACTTGGCGTTTGAGGCAGCTCCGGATTAAAATGCTTGGCGTTTAAGGCAGCTCCGGATTAAAATGCTTGGCGTTTAAGGCAGCTCCGGATTAAAGGGGGGGCAACGAGAACAATTGCCCGGGACTCCGGTCCAAGGGGGGCACCGGTGATGAAAATTATTTGCCTTAAATAAATACTCGTTTGAAAAATTGTTGTGATTCAGAAGCGATAAAGGAATAGAGCTCAATATTCCGATGCTGTATCGTTAATGATTTCTCTAGAAGTTAGACTTTCTGCCAGTTTAGTAATCACAACTGAATACAAAGATTTTCGGTTTTGTTCATTGCAATTATATTTGACTTCCGCGTGTACCGTTTTCCTAATAATCGTTCTTTTGGCATGTATATGATTCCCTACTCTTGAATCACGGCTACTGCACAAATGTCGCGAAAACGATACTACTGTATTTGCGTCCTGAAGCTAGTCCTGCTATGGCTGCTGCTTAGTATCAATGATCCCATAACTTCTTGTGGGGTCTCGAGGTAGACGCAACCGAACTACAGCAGTGCTTCGTCATAAACGGTAACGTATGGTTAAAACGCACTTTTCTACCTATGGCTACTATCGTTGTGTTACATCTGTGATTCTCAACTTGGTCCAGATAGGCCACCGGTGGCAGGGACGGATTTAGGGAGCGCGGGGCCCTAGGCCATCTTAGTTTTTTGGGGACCCACGCAGGTGTGGCCTGTTTGGCCGTTTGTTTGAAAAGCCTGCAAGTATGCCCCACTAAAATGTAGTGCCCACTCAAAAATCTATCTTTCGTTGTGCCGACTTTGGTTCCACAATTGCGTTAAATCTTCAACAGAAACTAAAGCCTTTCTTAGATTCTTCTAAAAACAAATGGCATTGCAGTCTTTTCTTGGAATTTATGGCTCTTTCACGTAGTTCAGAAGCTCTCTTCGTTAAATTTTCGTGATTTCTAGCGTTTTTATCAGGTTTGTTTTTCGGATATATACATTTTAATGCGGGACCGTGTTGCAGCACTCGAAAATGTTGTCTAGCTGTCGACCTGATTATCTGTAAATAAACTCCTTTTTTATGGTAATAATAACCACATATTTTATGAACCAAGCATGCACAATCCATATTCAGTTGTTTATGCCGTTTTGAAGCTGTCAATTTCAAGTAATACAATATATAGTGTTTTAAGTCTCTGTCTATGCTATAGGCCGATGGTAAACAGCATGTAGACAAGTTTTGTACAGCAGCAAAGTATTGTCGCAACATCCTCAGTTAACCATATGAAGTAAGCCCAATGTAGACACGTTTTTCCAAGTAGAGCTCAGGAGAAACTGTTCTAGCGGATTTAGCTAACATATAGAGTTTCACCAAGCAATCTCTGCTTGCGGGTAATCTTGTAAAAACAACCGAATATAGGATCCAATACTGACAATATTGCTTTTTATCGGAGTTGCAGTGTCTTTCGGTCTTGCGTTGTTGCGAGCTTTTTGTCAGTGGAAAATTGAACATCATTTGAAGTATCGTTTTTGCTTTTTCATTCTTTTTTTGTAACCGCTTTCATACAGACGACCTGCATCTCTCTCACGCACATATGTACAGTATTGTCGTGTTGTTACTGTACTGATAAAAGTCTAGAGTAGACATTTGCATTTCCGCTCGTTTCAAGGTAAATTGTAAAGTTATGCCTCTGCGCAGTTTCGCAAATTTTTAGTTGATATTGCGTCGTCATAGGAAAGAGTTGCGCAGGGCCACCAAAAGCGCTTCGCCCTAGACCATGGTCTATTTGGCCTATGCGTAAATCCATCACTGACCGGTGGTCCACCTGGAATTTCTAGTGGTCCACAAAGTGTTCCACAAATCCTTGATGAAACTTTGCTGACAATTGCAACTCTTTTACTGTGCAATAAATTTCGACTGCTTTGTTACAGATATAACTAGTTGTTGATGAAGTGTCAGCATAGCGAACCATCGGATATTCTTTTTGAAAAGATGTTCCATGGGCCGAAAAAGGTTGAGACCACTACGTTACATCAGAAACATATGAAACCAGTCAAGCCATTTACACCTTATGTTATTGCGTCGTCCATCAGAAATGGGTTTTATCAGTCGATATGTAGAAGAAAAGACCACAAAACGAAATTGCAGTGTCTAACTCGCGCGATGCCACGTAATGCCATCAGAAGCTGAAAAGTGCGAAGTGTCTAAAGAGAAAGAGCGCAAAGATCTGACAGCGTTAGTTGAAACGCCGCGACCAGTGGTGTAGCCTGTCCAAAACTATTTTTGGGGACCATATTGTTTGGTTTCAGGCAAGCAATATTATTTTATTTGAGATATCGCCTCTCACAGCACAAAATGACTAGATATTCTAAAAATTTGGGAGGAGCAACGCCCCCTTGGGCCCCTATGGCTACGTCTCATGCTTTACTACCAAGCTATTGTATGACCATATTAACATGTTATTTTTCCGGTGTTTTTGCTTCTAATCTCTGGTTCTTGATTAATGTTCTGGTGAATGTTGTTTCTTGCCAACTCTCTAGCCTGTAAAATATATTTGCTTAGTAAGAATACACTCTAGTATTTATATCATAGACTCACTTCTCGCAGCTAACTCTGTGCAGTTGAGTAAGCACATTCTCAACTACAGGGAAAAGCAAACGCGAACCTTGCTAATCAACGAAAAAATAAACTTTACAAACGTTGACATCATGAATTATGCCATTGGGGCCCTCCAGTGAAAATTACCTGGGGCTTCCAACACTTTAATCCGTCCCTGGTTTAAGGTAGTGTTTATTTTCTAAGAACGCATGTGAAGCTTACACACAAATTTTTTTTCTAAAAACTTATACTATACGTGCATGCCAATGACAGCATTTTGATATGCGCTGATGTGATTTCAGTGGACTTTGGTGTGTGACAACTACACATGGGTGACTTTGTCAACTTCTCTGGCATTTCTTGGAGCATTGATTGGTTCAATATTGGGTGGGTTCCTGTCCGACAGGTGCGTTAATTATTGTTCCGATAATTAATATCGTTTTTCAAGTGAAAATAGTTTGAAGTAAAATATACAGCCTATCATGTACAAACCTTTAATTTAAGCCATTGTGTTGCGATTAAGCATTTGTGAGGGCCAGCATCAAACAATTATCACTTATGGAATTACCACAAAGCAGCGAAATTTTACCTTCACGTTTAAATGACCCTGTACGATATGCTGTATGTTTCCAGCCGGCGATGAATAGGGTTGCTCTTTTTTCCCATCTATGAAACAACTTTGAGTTTCTTTTCAAGGACTTTAAGAACAGAATCTTTGCCAAGCTGCGTTGCTGATTTAATTGCGAAAAACACAAAATAACTGGGCAAAAGCAGTGATTCGGTAAATTCATCTGATGCCTACCAATGTCAATGTCGAAGAGAGGCCAGTCCCTTGCTTCGAAACATAACCACTTAATTTACATACAGCGCCTTCAAAGCCACTTTTGTGGCTCGGACTTTTTCTAGTCATAACTTGGCAACTGATAGAGCTAGATCGCTAATCGAACACCCACAGCAGGGTTGCCAACCTGTTTTCACCAAAAAAAGTCAGACTTTGTCCCAAAAAAAGCCAGAAAAGAGCCAGATAGCAGTTTTAAGGCACATACACACAAAACGAGCATAACCAAATACAAAATAGACATCAAATCACGTCAGAAACATCGATATAATGTAATTCCACTCTTTGGAAGCATTTCTTTCCCCGTAATTACGCTGTCGTACATTTGTTTCTTATGAATAAAATTGATCATTTTTGGGCAACAGTAGAATTTTTCCATTATTCTGTGCGCCCTGCATGGTTATGGACTCTTTTCAGAAGAGATTTGTGATGAATATGCAGCTTAGACAATGTTTTTCCAGAGCCAAGCCTTTCCGACTGAAAAAAAGCCCGAAACAGACAGATTTTGTCTGGCTTTTTTTCATCTCCGAAAACAAGCAAAGGTGTTCAAAAAAAGCCAGAATTTCAAAATCTGGCTTCAAAAAAGCCAAATTGGCAACCCTACCCCAAAGAAACAGAAAATTTCTTTGCTTTGATTTTACACACAGGGCAGTTTTGGGTTTGAAGTTTTTGTGGGGCAACCTGACTTCAACCTGGTACCCATGACCTCATCAGGGCCTGAGATAAACTTTCGAGTGAAAGTTTACTTGTTTTTTTCTTTTAAAATATTCTTGGCAAAAATCCGTATTTTAGAGCCATGGATAAACCATCTAGCGTTAGTGGCTGGGACGTTCTGGCCAAAAATCGACATTTTTGGTAATATCTAAATATTTGTAATTTTTTGAAAAGACAGTTTTGACTCATAAAAGTTCAAGCCCAAAATTGCCGGGATTTTAAAATTAAAGCTAGGAGACCTTCTGGTTCTTAGGAAGGTTCGATTAGCTCTCTAGCTCTATCGCTCGACAAGCTGGAAAAATGATTCAGATGTACATTTTCAGATGAAAGAGCAACCCTTGCTGCAGACTTTGTGCAAAAAATCGCATTTTAACTTGTTTTAGATTTCGTTTATAGTTTTTTCTGTCCAGGACATAAGCCAGACTTGCTCCCGGGTACGAACTGAACTACAGTACATTACTCGCGACCGGTAGTTTGCAGCAACAACGTTAGTTCACCGAGGGGAGTGTGTGACCTTTGCAGGTGTGGATTATGCCAAAGTGCCAACTGTATTGACATAGATCTCAAACTAATGTGACCTATATCGCTTTGAAAGTTACTCTTGCTGTAGTGCAACACTGAAACAGTTTGCAAATGAATACCGGCGTTTAGCTAAGTTATGAGACAGTAAGAGCACTGCATGATTTCAAATAGTCTTTTCTCAATGTTTCAATCGGTAAACAAAAAACCCGCCTAAAACACTTTCAATAAAACCCGTATTGCAAATATCGGATATATTGCAGTTGGAAGAAGCAATACAACAAATATTTCAAAACTCTCACGTATCTCAATAGCACATATATTTCAAAAATCATGCGCCATTGAATTCTGCACAATGTAAGAAAAACTAGAAAAATTTTTGGATTGCTTTTCAGCAAAAAAAATTTTTGTAGTATATCTTAAATCACTTGAGTCGCAAACATGCAAAAATATGTTACAGAACCAAAATTTAACGTTACATCGCTTTCGGAATTGGGATCACAATATTTTGAAATACATAGATGTTTGTAGTTTAACGTTAAAAGACCTAGAAAATGTTGATTCTCTTTAAGTTGTGTTACCACCAAAATTTTATCGAAGACAAAATTAAGTGTGCTTTATTCAACTCAAAACCAAGCTGAAAGAATCAAAATAAGGTAAGCAACGTAAACAACCGATGCAACGGACAGAGTGAGCGAGAGCGAACAAATGAGTTAAAAGCAAGTAGTGAACGCAGTAAACACAAGATTGCAATCAAGTAATCAAAGGAAAGCAAGCGTAAAATAATTACGCGCGGAAGTGAGCATCACAAGTTGCAACGACTTCTGGAAAGGATTCATGAACATATCTAAGTAGAGTTTAAACCGACTATTATGTAAGAGTTTTTGTTTCAATGTTTTGAGTTGATGCGATGTATAGCTATGTTTACAAGATTTTTTTCCAGCTCAGGAAAATAATCCAGGATATTTCTGCCATGAACGCTCCGCATAAACTGATTCTAATAAATGGCATATGAATTAGTTTTTGCCTGATGCTTGCTCGAAAAGAACAAACGAAGTGATGTGATTCAAAGCGAATCTTAAAAATGGCGGTTTTTGCTCATTCACTTGAATAGGCCGTGAAACTTTGGAAAAACTAAATATTTGAGATCAGAAAAATTTCAGTTTTTGTAAGAAACTTTGTTATTGTTTGAGAAATACTTATTCAGATACTCTGGTTTAGGCATTTCTTTTAGTTGTGAAAAACATTTTGTATTTCTTCCATGATTTCAATTAAACTAAATCAAATAACTTTGAAAACAACTCATTTTTCAGCGAAAGAATGTAAGTTTGGTCTTTCTGTGGGTTAGGAAGGTGTATTTATTTTGATTTCTATCATTTATATGCATTCTTTGTATAACGGAATCAATTTCGTATCAGCAAAAAAGGTTGGTTTACAACACTAGTGAGGAGCTCAAACACTTTAACTAATTACATGTTTTGTGTTTTAAAATTTATTGACAGGATGGCTGATGTTTTTTTATCAGAACTGCTTAAACTTTTAAAGCACAACTTACATTGAAATACAAGTAATTTTGCGGAAACCTGATGATCTTCGAAATTGTAAACATGTCTTCGCTTTGAAATAAAAGCGAATGGTATTCTTTTACCAAAAGTCCCTTTGGCATGCTGATAATAAATCTTTCTGATAATAAGCTTGCGTTTTATGAATTATAAACTTTTCTTACAATATTGTTGATAATAAACTATTTTTGTATTAAAGTTTGAGTTTAATAAACTTTGAGTTATAAATAACGTTTGTGTAAGTATATTAAACTTTGAAGTTATGACATGAAATGGGTTACAGGTGTTCGATGTTGTCAATTGAAACATTTCGCACGCAAGTTTTTCCGTATATCAAAATTATTTGCTTTGGACTTGTGTTGTGATCACTTACTCACTGAAACCGGGCTTAAATGTATATGCGCATAAGATCCACTTGAGAATGAAGCTAGAACAGTATTTTAGCAAGTTGCTATAAGTTTTTAATTCTTTGCTTTTCTCGATGATTTCGTGAAGAATAACGTGCCCCCAAAACCAGGCAAGTAAAAGTAATATTCAGTGGCGTCGTGCTGAAAAAAGAAGTGTGGGAACGAACCCAAAAAGCTGACCATTTCCAGCAGTACTTCAAACTCATTTTTAAATCGGTATTTAATGAAGTACTCACTTTCATTGCACTACAGATGAAAACATGGAAGAAATGTGGGAACACGTTCTCACATCCAAAATAAGTGTGGGAACCCGTACATCCCTGCTGATATCACAAAAACTATGAATTTTTCAACAGTTGATTCGGAATTTGAAGCGACATTTGAATGAATATTGCATGTTTGAAAGAAAGTATTTGTCTTTGGTAGATGCAGCAGTGTCCAAAAATACGAAATACAAAAAACTTGAAAATTATGCCGGCCTGTTGGGTTTAGTTAAAACTTCTCGATTCAACCCTTCAAGATTTGGAGTAAATCAAGACTATGAAACGTTTTGTATGTGACTTTCTGGGTAGATGTTTGCCATGTATGTTTTACAGAAACGATTATCATGCTGTCCTACCACAAGCGCTGTTTTCTTTGCTTAAGCATACAGTTACAAGCAGTTCTGTATGAATAAAGCAATGAGAAAAAAAGCACGTCGAAAATCGAAAGCAAAAGCAAAAATAAAAATCATTGTTTAGAACGGTAAAGATTGTTTCTAATTTGTAGCCAAAACTTAAATGCAAATAGACTTCCCTTGATTTGAAAGATGGAACAAGCATTTATTAAGACAGAATTTACGCTCAATACGACATATCACCCCAATATTTAATTCATAGCAGGATTTCGCGTACAGGTCATTATTAAAGCCTTGTTTTCGACAGGTACGGACGTGTTTTGGTAATTCGTTCTTCAACCTTAGCCATTGGTATCACTGGATGCTGTTTATCTGTTTCACCAAACATGCTCATGTACACAGTACTGCATTTCCTGGAGGTTCTTTTCTGCTTTGCTGGCGGAATGCCTGCTTTTGTTTATGGTAATAAGTTTATTTCAATATGCAGTATTGCACTATTTCTTTAACATGTGATTTTCTTTCTTGCTAATCAGAACGACGTGCACAGGTTAGATTCTGATCAGAGAATAATTCAATTTTTGTAGTTTTACAAAACTAGCCAAATAACATCTTGAGCGTTTAAAAATTGTTGAAAAAGATTGTCCAAATCATCACCACCTGTTTTTATCGGTTTTTATGTGAAAGCTTGAAAAAATGCTTGAAAATTCTGGACCATATAAGGAAACGTTGAGAAACTTAAGTTTTCTGATTTTCACGCCTATATTTTTGACAGTATTGTCGCACATGATGCAACATTCTTTTTCATTCGTTACTAAATCTCATTGTACTCTGCAGTACATATGGCTGGTATGTTGAAACCATAGAACACTCTCGAACAAGCAATGAAAATAGGAGCACGTAGCTTACACTTTTGATAATTAAAATTTCTTGAGATTAGGTTAGGTTTGTACACTTATTGCTGCGTGGATTCAGATATATTTACAACATCAAACTCCCCCCTCCGAAAAGGAGCTAAGGCTTCAGTTCCATTCTGTTTGCATGAGCTTAGAAATGAGAACGAATCCATGATTATATCAAGCATAGTGGTTTGTTTGCATACAATGAAGAGCCGGATGTCATACGCCAACACAAAATAGGTTTTCATCGACGTAATTCTTGCAGGCTGTGCTTGGTATGAGCACTTCGTAACTGCTTGATTCCTAAAATAGATTTTTGTGCACATCAAAGGATTTATAACGGTAAAAACCGAGCACTTTTCCACAAGTTTCAGAGATTTCACCATCGAGTCGAAGGTCTGCCTACTCGTGCCTTTACCATGCATTTTTTGGAGCTGGATACATGGTTTTAAGTCTATTTGCTACATATTTTCGGAGCTGGAGACAACAACATTTCTTGAAAACAATATCGCTTTCTGTTCCGGTGTTCCTGGTAACGTTCCTTTTGCCCAAGTCACCCAGGTATGATCTTTGAAATTGAATGTCAACAGCTATTCTCGCATTCTGTGTTTGAAACACTGAAAAGATGAAAAAAGCTGAAACTCTACAATCCCAAAAATTATAAGCTTTGCAAAGCAACGGCCCAGCTTGACATTGCAGTCAACTAAACCGCACTCCACTAATGTTTGTATAGTGCGTTGAACGCTTTATGTATTTATGAACTTTGATGTCGGTCATATATTTTACCCAAAAGTAGGTGTCACGTGAGCAAGTATAGCTTCTTAAGGGCTGTACATGTACCGAGCATATAACTTGTAAAGGACATGCTTAATAAACTGAAGACACATATATTACAAATCTTTTGATCTACATTGAAATCAAAAGACTGTATTTAGATGCAGCCGTCTTATTTCGTGGGTTCACGTCATAGCTGCACCAAGGACGATATTCACAAGTCCAAACTTGTTTGATCTCCCTTAGTAGGCTTCTGAATGCTAGCTAATGTCTGTTTAAATAGCATCACACTTGTAGAATAATTGAAATCATTTTTATTAAAAATGAGACATTTACAATTTAGAAATTAAGACACTTACCAACTTTCATAATGCATGAACGCAAGTGAGCTCTCTCGAATCAGATTCACAGACACAATTCAATTTCTGAGATCATTTTTACACTCAGCAATACAGTCTTAAAACACCTAAATTCAATGCTTTAGCTGAAGACTTGTGATTACAGTAGTTTATCGTTAAATGAATGACTTGCAGTGGTGGGAAAGGGTTTTTAGCTGTTTTAATCGTGACGAGCGTTTCCAGTGTTTGGAGTTTCATTAATCAAAAGGTTGTTAATCATTTTCCTGGTTTGCAGTCACGACCTCAATGCCTTTCGTTTTGGTAATCGTTGCAAAGTTTGGTTTAAGTAAATTAAGTTTTCGTTGTAGTGTTTTTAACAATATCGATTGACAGGGATTCATTAAGCCAAATTTATCGTTTTGGGTGTCAGAAATCAATGCCAATTTATTACACAATGCGACAGAGATCCAACCGGACATGCCACTTTGTGTTCACTGTGTAGCAGACACATATTGGTCTGTACATATTAAATGTTGCTTTCACCAAAAGAAAACAAAGTCCAAACGTCCAACGACAAGAATAAGACGTGCCGAACGGCAACACAAAGGCCGTGATCAGTCAAACACGAAAAATGTGAAAAGCAAAACACCACGTTTACACAGCGTTGCCAAGCAACACAAAGTTTCAGACAGATCAGTCTGGAATCCAAAGTCTAACTGTATACAGACTAAATCAAATAAAATTTGATTTAGAAAAGCAAAGAGCGAAGAACGAAGAAAAGAAGCAAACAGAGCTGAAGAAGACCTAAAAAGATGATGTCATGGAAAAGTACAGAAAACTTTCCATTAATGATGTAATCAACAATCATGACTAAAAACCCCATAAAAACGCCTTATAAGGCAATACCCAATTAAGTAATCAATAAATGATTAATTAGGGAGTTTCCAGGTAATCTGGGTATATAATCTGCGATTTCAGCTTCCTGTTTCAGTCCGCTTTCCGACCATGGACTGAGGGCTCCTTCTTTTGGTCTACGCTGCCTTTGAGTAGTTTAGCTATTTGAAGTAAAACGGGACTTTGCCTTATAGGCCATCCTAGCTCGACGGGTGGTCCGCGAGTGCTACGTTTTCCGCTGTACGATGATACGTCGCGTACCAGCCTGACTCGTAGCGCAAGTTCCAGACTAGAAGCAGTTGTCAATGACCTGCTTTTCTGGTCAAAACGAGTGGCATGTCCGGGTGAATCTCTGACACCTGACCCCGCAAATTTGGCTTGTCCAAATTGGCCGCGCACCACTGGAATTAAAGGCCGAAGCCTTATTCAATTCTAGTCGGAATCCAGCCACACCATTTACCCCAAGGATCGATATGTTTATTCAGCCCTAAGGCATCACCTTGCTACCCGTGTCTGAAGACTTGGTGCTGGCAGAGCTGCTCTCTGTCACCTTGTCCAATGACTTGGTGTTTGCTTAGGTATTCCCTGTCCCCGTGTCTGAAGACTTGGTGCTGGCAGAGCTACTCTCTGTCACCTTGTCCGATGACTTGGTGTTGGCTTAGGTACCCCCTGTCACCTTGTCCAAGGACTTGGTGTTGGCTTAGGTATCCCCTGTCATTTAGGCCAATGACTTAGAGTTAACAGAGTTATTCTCTGTTACTTTATTTCACGATTTAAGAAGTGAAAACAAAGGTAGAGATTTGACAATGTTCGGGAATCAAGTCTGACAAATCATAGATCAAAACCAATTCGGCACAATCCCGGCTAATGACAGAACAAATCTGTTCACAAATTCGTGCTACGAATTTGCGGAAACCTGACTTAGGAACCTTCCTTAAAAAAGCTTACAAAATCTTGTCACGATCCAACCTTACATAAAACATGCGTTCTGAACTGAGTATTTCCTTTCAGTTACAGAATGTCTAAAAAGAAAGTACCGTTATTACAAATTAGCTACTTGAGGTCTGGTGAATACCACAAAAATATTGTGTCTATGTCGCTGGGTTCGAGAGCGTTTTGAAGATGAATATTACGCAGAGTTTATTGATAAGTTTCAATATTCGTGTGCATATTTTCAGTGAAATAAATAGCGAAACCAACAAAAACTATACTTCTGTTATGATTCAATTATTTAGATGAGACATCAGAAACTTTAGGGAGACCAAGCGAACTTTAGCTTTCGTGAATGTCGTCCTTGTTACATCTAAGATCGAACCCATGTAGAAACTTTCGGATGTAA
>Ga0210059_1002624_pt1 | contig 28297 bp, 14 predicted proteins | sample Ectturendosymbi2_FD_188042 | JGI IMG/M metagenome (GOLD analysis project Ga0210059, IMG submission 188042) | Ecteinascidia turbinata endosymbiont from Florida, USA - Sample 2 (SPAdes) (version 2) | ecosystem: Host-associated > Tunicates > Ascidians > Unclassified | place: Key West, Florida...
GGACAACTGACAACTGGACAACTGACAACTGGACAACTGACAACTGGACAACTGACAACTGGACAACTGACAACTGGACAACTGACAACTGGACAACTGGACCACTGACAACCGAACAGCTGCCAACTAGGATAGCTGCCAACTGCCTGAAAGAAAGTATTTGCAACCACACTTCACAGACGTTTTTCGGTTAGCAGTTTCCTAGTTGTTATCTGTGTTTTATGCAGTATTTAGTTGTATTTTTGAATAATATATGGTAAGACGATTAAGCAATCCTTGGCTATGAAATTGGATCAAAAAATGAGTGACCTGAAGCAGAAATATATATGAATGAACATTAAATGAATAGTATCCGTGAAAAATACAGGAAACTAGTGACAAGGTAAGGATACATGAGCGTAAAATGATCTCTCACAGTCGGCGGGCACTTGATTATGGTATGTCTGGCTATCTAGATCAAAATCATGCGTTTACCATTCCACCGTAATCAATGAATGCATGTCCAGAAAATCAGGTATTTCACAGGAACTTTCTGCTCTTTCTTTGCTGGATGAATTTCGAGAATTGGTGCAGCAGAGCAAAAGAATTGAAAGATGTGCTTTTTTCGATTTTCTCTAATTTTGGTGATCAAAAGTTTTTCAGTGAAGAAAAACTAGTCCCTAATAATTTGTTGAAAGTACTACAATTTTAAAATAATCAATTGAATGAAACCTTTTGCAAACCAGTCTGCTACAAACGAGTTTCTTGATTTTGTTGAATGTAAATTGTGATAAGCTTTGTTTCGATGCGTTGTTATTCTTACATTGAGAAAGACGTACGGAACTGTATGATCGAGAATAAAAAAGATTATTGTATCAACATGAAGATGCCATACCTTTAAAAATGATTCGAATTCAGAGCCAGGCTTATCAGAACTCTTCAAATCGCCGGCAACGGCAACATTTGCCGTTGATGATCGCCCAACGGCTGATGGAATTGCAGTTATCAGCAATTCGTCCTTGCAAAACATCAAAATTGCAACTTAAGAGAACTTGTCACTTTTCCAAAAGAATAGGGTTTCAGGAACTGATGATGCCTGCCTAGTAGACGAAAGTAACTAGGTTCCACAAACGTGACGCAAGCGAATCAACCGAGCAAATTTTAAAAAATAGAAAATCGATTTTACGTAAGGCTACGCATTGTCAGTCCTAAACTATGCAACCAATGCTTACAGGTGAAACAATGAAAGGCAAAAGAAGAGCAGAGAAATCAATCACACTGAAGACGAAAATGAATAAACCAAAACACAAGTTGCGACAAGTACAGACTGAAAAATATGTCGTTCCCAAATTATTACTTTCACTGCAATTCAAAACTATCTGACGTCAATTATCATCGAGCAACGCAACAGACCCACATTGACGGCAACACGCCGCTATGACTCAAACAGAACTGATAGTATGCTTAAGAAGGATTGCGTTGGTAACGTTGGCAACCATATTCTTGAGAGCGCCTTTAAAACTATACGAAATATATACTCTGGCAAAATAAATAATAGTAGGGGGAGTATATACTCTGATAAATTGGTTGTTTCTGCTTCTTGGCTCTGAGAGGATTCGTTTCGATAGACAGAAAAAACAAATGTTTGAAAAACCCAAACGCTTGTTTCGTTTTGACATGTGCACATTTTTTGCAACCCTTTTCCTCAAAAGCTTCTAATAAAAAATCATAAGACAAGTTATCTAAGGATCAATGCCATTTTGATGTAAAGCAAATGGTATTACCAGAATGCGTTCCTTCACCAAAACACGAAAAATATTTGATAATGTGCTTAGGAATACAAACGTTACTTCTAAAGTCTTAAATTGCACTCAACTCGCATTTATGATGCTTTAGACCAGGGGTTCCCAACCGGGGGTACTCGTACCCCCTGGGGGTATGAGATTGAACATCAAGGGGTACGAAGATCCTTGGATCACAGAGCAGCTTATATATCTCTTATAGAGCAAAATTTTTTGGGGGGTACTAAGAATGCTCTGACCTAACAAAGGGGTACGAGCAGCAAAAAAGGTTGGGAACCCCTGGCTTAGACAAACAGGGGTCTGGTTTCTGGTATTTCATGTTTGGAAATAGGATGCGTTTGATTAGCTTCTGAGAGTTTGGTTACTAATATCTAGATACAAAGACAAAAATTCTTCAAGTTGCATTGTCTTCTTATTCCGGTTGAAATCTATATTTATCTTACTTTTACATATTGCTGCAGCACGTCTTGTCTGATATACAGTAGTTCCGCCAGTTTAGGACGAAACAACTCAAAAATACAGGCGTCCAGTCTCGTTGCCCGTACACAGCAAAAGTCACAAACTGTTCTTGCCTTACCAATTACGTCCATGTACGAAACATTTGTCATATTTCTTTATTTTGCTTCGAGAAACTTCTAAACCTACCGTGGATGAAATCATAAACAGAAACATTAAAAAAAAATTGTAAGACTGGATAATCGCTTGCTGTTAAATTGAATATAATTCAAACAAACATAAGGTTTTCGTATTCGAAATGAATCGTACAAATGTCGGTATTAATGTTTACGTACTTACTTTTTCAGACTTCTCGAACGACGACTTTAAAGATATCAAAAGATTCATCAGTATTTGCAAACAAGCGCTGTCTGCAAATTCATCTTTCATTTTCTCGCTGGAAGACGTTAGTTCGACTAAAAAATATAACATGTCCAGAACTTCATTTCTGCAAAAAAATATTCAAACAAAAAGTTGCTAATTACTGTAGCATGAATGCCACTGCATCTGGTCCATGTCATTCCTTAACCAAGATTCTAACATCTACTCAGCAATTTCTAAGCATTTCTCGTGCGTTTTGAGCAAAATCAATTTACACAATTTTTAAACGTTGTGTATTCTGAAGCAAAACAGATAAAAAAAATTTTGACCAAACAAATGCTGAATCTGTATGAAACGGTTTCAACGTTTTGGCGGCTATACAATCGACTTAATCAAAGAAAATCGGAAGTGGATCTTCACTACAAAAGTGACCCATGCGTGCCCTGCCGCGGAGATCTCATCAATACTAAAAGGTACGTTTCATCAACGCAATAACTAGAACTACTCGGTCCAAACTATACGTCAAGGACAAATTACGTACATGATTTGCAATCAACATTTATGACACCACGAAAACTTTGAACGACTGCGTGCAGTGTCAACTGAGCGGCATCTTTTCCTGCTCAAGGAAATACGACGCTTAATCCCATTACTGCAAAATAATTTCGCTTTCACTGAAATGTACGCAGATTGGTTTGACATGCAAGAGTTTTAAGAGAGTATAAAACTCAATTTATGCAAATTTTTGACATTTCGTAGTTCACAATGACGACATGTCTGTAATGGTACAAGTACCATCACATGGCGAAATGATGCGATAGTCACCACGAATAAATATCGAAGCTAGCTGAAAATTATATAATACCGGGCAGACCTAAGTAGCATAGAGTGATCAAGCACTACGCAAAATGTCAAAAAAATAGGTAAAAAGTAGCAAATAGCATATTTTTCCTGACATGGAATGCACCTGCTTTGCTCCCATTCGTTTTTTTCAACAATTTCCGCTAATGCTTCAACAGCAGAATCTGGATCACTAGCTGTGCTTCTGTAATATGCTTCCAAATACGCTGAAAATACACTTTTGCAGACTTGTTTCTTTGCAAGCGTGTCACCAAATGCTTGTTTCTTCTAAATTTAAAAGTAAGTTTGAAATGATTATTTCAAAATCAAATTAAACGGTTCTATGATTAGCCGTAAATTTCAAAACACTAACGAGCTTTTTGTCTAGATAGTCTGATCATTTATACGGAATAAAACAAAATTTGATAACACGAGGTAATGCCTTCAAGTTCATGTCACGAAAAGAAATACACGAAAAGAAAAGCATTTATAAAAATGAATCAAGTACGGTTTCACGCTATGTAGCACAGTTTGAAACAACGATTCAAACACCAAAGAATTCATGAAATTAAGTTTGCGTTTTCAAACAAGTTGGTGTTTTCAGACACCTACTGCTGTCGTCAACAAGATTCATTGAATGAACTACAATGCGTCATGCTACAAAACACTTGGTTGGCATGAAGGCAAGGACTGCATGTGAATCACAAATGTGGCGGAAGAAATTGTCAACGAGACAGTCTGCAAAAACTTGGCAACTCAAAAATTTTACATTCCATAGCACTTCTAATTCCATACTGAAACAAAATGCATTTGCAGCACATTTCTTAAACTTGTTGAAAATGTTTTATCGCCTAGGTACCCGATGTTAATACAGATATCTTACATGTGTTGTACACAAGGCATATTGTAAACTAGCTCGTTCAAGAAAGCGCTTCGTCGCGTATCCCATCGGCAACATTTTGAGACCACGTTGGCGTTTCGGTTCTGTTTCTTCTTTGGCTTTTCGCAGAAGTGCGCTCAATGGTGCAAAAGTGGCGTAAAGCATGCTGTCATTCCAATTACGTCCCTCCTGTACTGCAGACAAAATGAGCCAACGTAAATATTGTAAAAGAGTAAGGCTAGTAAAAATACTGCTTTATTATTACCAACTGCGTCTTGCTGCCTTGAGGCTTGACATTTGTCCGGTGAGCGTTTTTGCGAAGAAGAAGAAGAACAAATACTATTCCCCATATTTGAAAATTTTGCAAGCTATAGGACCAGTCAATTTCTTGCAACAAAACGATGCGTGTGATAAATATCTACACGAATGCTACTTTCACTGTGTGTTTGCACCAGCATAGTGCTTCGAAAACTTTTTAGCACTATAACAACAGTACATTACACTTAAGAATTGCTAAAAAAGACGTTAGTTCCCACCAGGGTTGCGGAGTCGAAGTCACAAGGAGTCGGAGGTCTTTGGATGGAGTTGGATTCCTAGGAACACTAGGAGCCGTAGTCGAATTTTTTTATCCGACTTCGACTTTGAAAGTCCAATTGAATTATTTTTACATCGCACTCCTAAGTTAGGAACCCGTGCCTCTTGTGCCTGTTGAAATTGTAGAATTTATTTTGAAACTGTCATTGAAACAGAGAATTCTTGCTGTGCACCACGATTTCCATTGATTGCCAGTTGCTACAACATTGTTGACAGCCAATCTTCATTCACGTTCTTTGAAGGAGTCGGAAAATTTTTGAAGCTAGGATTCGGAGTACGACATTTTACCACTGACTCCGCAACCCTGGTTCACACAATCAAAACATATTTTTTGTTTGTTTATCCTATTTATGAAACACTCTACCTACATCCTCTCTTTTCCTGTAAGCGCATCAAAATTAGTTGTTTCGTTCAGTTCTGGAAGGCCAAAGCCTACGACCACGTCTACGGTAAGACGTGAAGACCTGCTACATCGATAGGTTTAAGAGTGAAGCATGCATGAGATTTGTTCTGATCTTATTTTCTAACGTAGTAAACTTTTTAGAACAATTCAGAAACTCTCAGTAAGATTCGTGGAGGCCTGCGAGGTACCATAAAAACTGTTCTAATAAAACTCCTGTAAATAGATTGTCTAAAACTGTACAACAACAAACACGGTCTAAAGTAACGCACAAAGTTGGCAGAGACTTGTGACATAGATTAAGACCAAAAAATCTACTTGTGAGCTCCTAAATAATCCTACAGAAAGGCGGACCAACTTTTGTCGCAAATTTGAAAGCGTCAAAACCGTATTTAGCTACGTTTATCAATTTGTACAAACATATTTTGTATGTCTCGTATTGTTTCTCCTGTATTTGTTCACACACTGAAAGCTCACACAAGAAGTATAACATTGCGGAAATAAAACCAACTTGGAGTACTGCTTTGCACTAAACGTTTTCACTTCAAGCTCACAGCTAAACTCCTGCGGTTGCCGGTAACTACACCAACAAGCCATTTGAAAACTACAAGCAACAAAAGCAAACACTAGGAAACGTTTTGTTAAGAGAAAAGTGCACTAACCACATTTCATTTAGCAGTATATGGATACTGTGTCAAGATGCACACGATATCTACAAGCATATCTTGAAAGAAACCTGGTTGGTCTTGAAAAACTCAATGCTTGGAATTGGTCATTTCTTTTCATGGGTACACGGATTTTCCAGTGGGTAAACCGATTTTAACCTCATTATTCATTGCAAAACAAAAGGTGCGGCTTTTAATTGTTTGTAGATAAATGTTTCACAATTCAGCCATTTTAAGATGTAAATTGCAGTTTCACAGTTGCTGCTGCATCAGTGAAGAGACCTGTTATGAATGTGGTGTATGTCGCAAATTGTGAAGAGCTTTTTAACTGTTTCAAGCTTAGCCAGAAAAATGATTATTAAAGCGTATGAGAATCGTGCTGACTGACAAAAACGCAATCGATTCTACTAATTAATCTGATTTTAATTTTCATGGCGTAGCTCCATTCAACATAGGTGTTAAGGTCAAGGTCACTCCAATCTTAAATTATCGATAACTTTGTGCACTTTTATCCATGTGGGTAACGTGTTCGAGCTTAAACTGCCTGGCAGTTTCTCAGATAATCTTTTGCAAAACATCCTGTGATGCATATCACAAAAATGACGGTTTTATTACAGTGATAAAGTCGCTGTATACTACTGTCGCCTTTCCAAAGCAGTAGCAACCAGTAAGAAACAACCATACATTTTACCATAACCTTTTGTGCGACTTTTACCGAGTGCTAGTATCTGCTTAAGAGGACCCTGGAAATGCTAAATCAGGTATCAGTCCCCAGATTCATTGTTCACCGTCGAATCCAAGCGAGCTAACAGAAAACCCGCCTCTAAAGAACATTGTTTTTGTGTTTAGGGCACAACAGCAACGAATCACGTGAAAGCACGGAACGCGTTGTAGGCTGGGCTAAAGTACCGGAAGCCTGATTCGGTCTATTATGCCATTGAAACGTACAGCTGTTCTTTGTGTTTGGTTTAAGCTTGGTCATGTAATAGACAAGTGGAACGCAAGGAGCAGTTCTTTGCACACCTTCACCAAATGCTGAGGTCGAAAAAGGTGCAAACTAAAAATTTGCGTAAGCAATAACACCAGAATGTAAAGATGTTAGACGCTTAGATCCGAAACACTGGTTAATTCATTAATTTGTGTGTTTTTAATCCTGTAACGACTTTATCCTTTCAAATCATAGAACTTTCAGCTAAAGTCCTTTTCCAAAACCAAAATCTGTTTGATTTAATGAGGAAAAAACGGACGCTTAATGACGTAAATAAACAGCGATAAAGACGTACATACAAACAGTTGGCTCAAAAGCGCAAAAGGCTTTGAAAAAAATATTAACATTTTTTAATCTAACAAAAATTTTAAGGTTGATTAACTTACATATTTTGTGGTGGGATTTGTCCAATACATTTTCGGTAACAGTGTTTGTCAAAAATGACTTCTTACGTACAGTGATGTCGGCTACTGGCCTGTGGTCATGGAATTGATTGATTGGGTTCCTGTTGTGCCGACTGTGCGACAATATTCTTCTGCAACTGACTTGTCAATTGAGCTAGAATGTTAAAGCATTTCTTACATATTTTGGACTGTTTAGTCAGCCCCTTATATGAAAAATTACTTTCTAGAAAATCTCTACGTTCCACCCGCTTCCTTGTGGTGTTGAAAGCATACATTACACCGATTCTAGGTATAGTAGAGAAAATGGCTTAAGTTCTTGCTTTCGGGCTTAAACTAGGCACCCTTTTGTTGTATCAAAATGGGATTCAATGCAAGCATCACAGTGTTTGTGTCCGTACGATGAACGCACAAACAAATAAACAAAGCGATTTCCAAACTGCCAGAGCTGTGGGTTGGTGTTGAAGTAATTGCATTGCCATCAGCTTATGCTCAAAGTTGGGTAACGTAAAAACAGTAACGCACGTTGCATGACAAATATTTACACCTTGCATCGGATAGTATTTGGAAAGCTTACTTAAGCACATTATAGTGCAAACAATTATTTTGGCCTAACATAATGCACTGGCCAAGAATTGCAAAGCTAATATATAGTAAAAAGTCACTGAAAGTTGTGATGAAAATCCAAAGCAAGTAGAGTGAAGTATGTGCCAAAAACCGGAGCAACTTATAGACTAGACAACTTTTAGCGGAGCAATTTGCGGAAGGAAGGTATGAAACATTTGACGAAACCAAGTATCAATGGTCAATGCAAACTTTTTCCATATTGGATTTGTTTTTTCCAGTTCATTTTCCATTGATCAGTGCGAGCTTTTATTTTTTCCAGGGGTGTGTTCATTGTGTTGACCTTTGTTTGATTCACACTAATTACCCAGAACCGAATTTTGCGAAGCGCAAATGTCGCAGGTTTTTGTCTTAAAATTTTGGCGCGTGCACATTTTCTCATCGTGTTCACCCTTCAGCTACACGATTCTAAGGAATTGCTGGATTGGATTCCAGCTCTCGATCTAACTCAAGTTTTATAAAATATCTATAGGTTGACTGTAATGGCTGTTAGTCAAGAAACAGACGATCAGTCAGCGACGTATAAATACTGTAATTTCAGTTTTTACTGCATCTGCTATTGCACTTAACAAGCGCAAGCCAACAACGTTTTCTCGGTGAAAGAGAGGAATCTGCAAACATTAATTTCGCAGTAGGGTTGTAACATTCTACCGTTGAACCTTTTGTTGTAGAAGTCAGGTGTAATCCCAAAAAACTTTATATCAGGTAGTTAGGTTAGAGTTCTCACGAACGTTCCACTCTTTCCAGGCTACAGGAAAGCAGTTCAACTCGTTTTGCAGGCAGACTTGGTGCGTGTCTGGTAAAACCCAACATTTCATTCTGCCATCAACTTCTTTAAATTTAGTTAAAATAAACTTCACTCTCTCCGTTGAGTGGTTGATATGTATCTCAATATCTTTGACAGATAAATCGCCTCAAACAAACTCATGATTTCACAAATGATATCCAGTTGAAGTCACTCCAAAATCATTGCTTCACTTCAATTTCCATGAGCCTAGAGATATTTTCACCATGATAGATTTTGAAGGATTGATCAATTATTTTCACGTTGCAAATATATACGATACCCTGAAAGGGCTTAAAGGTGAGTTCAATTTACATTGAACGCGCTACAAATGAGAGTTATTCACCAAGGCAAACTAGTATTTTGAACACTGAATCGAAAACTCTCTCTAGACGTGGTTAACAACTTTTGACCTGATTAAAATTTTTAAACTGGATAAGATGAAAAAATAACCTGCTTTATAATCAATCTTCGGCAATTTCTTCGCTAAAAATATATTCCAATCCACACATTACCAAAGAACGTATTTACAGAGCAATGTCAATATATTTTCTTGAAAACCCACACCTACCGGTCAAAGTTCAGGGCTGCGTAAGCAAAACACTCAAAGCGATATTTTAACATACGCATTTGACAGTGACGTAAAAATACAACTCTAAGCTTGAACTCGCTTGTGAAGGAAACATCACCATATACAACACTTCCATTAGGTAAACCCTAAGCAAGACAGGCCGCCGGCCACCATCACCATAAGTGATCTTTGGTTTACGGTTACCTCATAAGATAGCACTAAGAGTGTACTGCTCCGAAAATAGGTATTTTGCGTGGCTTGTCACTTGCCCAGACAGAATTTCTTTTTTGTTTCTTAGAAAGAACTTAACATGGCAAAATTTTGTTGTCCTCTGGAAGGAAATGAGACACACAAGTACATTTATGGTGTGCTAAAATTGTCTGGAACTGCTGAGTCTCGCAATGATGTACAGCGACGATATGTTGCAAACAAGTTGAATAGCAGAAATAATGAAAAAGAACGGTATGATAGTTTGCACCGGAAGTTAGTGGCGAATATCAGGTTCAGACGAACGAAAAGCACAGTCAACAAACTATCGCCTCAATTTCACATGAAAAACAAAACACGTTAGTCGTTGCCAACAAAGTCCAAATCAAAGACCTTATCAAAAGAACCATTAGGTAAGAGTATTTTCCAAACAAATTTATAATGATACAGTCAAACAGTCTACAGAAAAGCATTACGAAATATAAATTTTTCACTAGGGTCTACGAGAGGGGGATAAAAAAGGTGCATCGTACCCGGTCCCAATGGTGCTGGGGTCCGGGAGGATGAAAGTTCGCACTCTAGATTTTTCTGTCGTCAAGCCCAAAACTATGTGTGAGCCAGTTGTTGTGATGCAATTAATCTACTCTATTTCTAAATATTAGCACGGTAGTTGTTAAATCTATATTCTGATTACTATAAAAACAAATGCAAATTTCGAAGCAAATTTTGAAAAGAGCCCCAGAAGTTAGGGGGTCCTCTATCGGTTTTCGTACCCCGTGGAAAAATTTCTCTCAGAGGTCCTGTTTTTCACACAATTTCTTAATGGTAAATTTTGTCAGTGATGACCGGCATAGAACCTGTTGAGCTGTTTATTTTCGATCATGAGTTTTAAATCACTTGTTCTCACGGATTAATCCGTAATTTAAAAAAGGAAATCAGATTTTTGATTTCGAGATGGATGGCCTTAAAGATTCGTACTAGGCGTTGATGAGCACTCATCTGAACCCACTAAACAAGCTATGCAAAACGTTTCCAACTGGGTGTCTGCTTTGACTTTGTTACTTCATGAAGGTGGTTTGTTTAAAGGCGATTTTTGGCAACATTGACTATCAATCAAATGTACTTGAACATGCAACCGCTGCTGTTTTGCACTATACGTGACGTAAAACGGTTGACCTTGTAACTACTGCAGTGCGACGAGATTTTGAAACAAGTTATCGCGTGCAATTAGGTAAAGTATGAGAAAGTTCAATCAAAGCTTTTTCAAGACTTTTCCCTTAAAGCAAATCAAAATGTTTTCTAAGGCCAAATAAACCATATATTTTGTCAGCAAAGCCCAAGACCTGCTAATGATGTTTTTCTAAGGTATGTTTCTGTCCAAGGTAAATGCAGGTTAAAATGCAACAGCAATTCCTCACTGGAATATCAGGTTTTTTCTTACACGATGCTTTTTCAACCTTTTTTTTTATTTTGGTGATAGCAATTGCAGGACGAAGCCTGAATTTTGCTTCTTGCCGAAGCAACTTAAGTGAACGCTCTTGCCAAAGGAGCGCTACGGCAATTCACTCAAAAAAACTGTGCCTTGTAGACACAAATTTCATTTACTTAAACGAAATTCACTCAATGTCCGTGGATCGAACACCCAATCTTCTGATTGAGAGGCGGACACTTATCACTGAACTATTTCCGCCCTCGACTTTCAGGATTTCAAGGACGAGAATGAGAGTCAGCACAATTTGCATTCTTGCCACATGACCAGTTGATCACACAAGATTCCCACCCCTCGTATGTAACATTCGATTCAAAACATGATATATAACTGTTCGAGATAGTGTTTATGTTAGCAGTTTCCCTCCTCCGATGTTTTGTCTTTATTTTTATTTTCAGGAACACGTAAACGTTGGATGGAAGAATCTTCATTTGCTGAATTTTCGGTTTCTCGTAATTCATCGTTGTTTCGTGAAGACTCCTCGCTGTGAAGATTGAAAGGAATAAATGTTCAACATTTATAAACGTAAACAAAATTTGACTTCAATTTAGCAGATGCAGATTTAAATGTTCAACTCTATTTTATTATTCTAACCAACAGATCCTTCATAACCTAACATACGTACCTCTTGCTTTCAAAAGCGTGAGTGAAGATCATTAAACTTGTTGGAGATGTTATTCCAAGAATTTCACTTGCGTAACGATAAAAAAATTCTGGTACTTCTTCTTTCAGTGAGTTCAGAAATATCAGGGTTTCGTGGTTGATTTCTATGAGAAAAGAATCTACGTTTCTAGGCAACACAAAAGAATGTTTTCCAAAAATATCAAAATACTTTATAAATAGAGAAAGCGAAATTGACAATGTGCTAAAAATCAAGGAACATTGTACAAATCACAAGCGCAAATGACTGACAAATACAGTCAGATTTAATATAGATTAATCATTATGCTAAACTTGTATACAAGTTTATTTAAGTATACTGAAATGTTCTTTGAATAAGTTCAAAACATGTTAACGAATGGCAGCGTGTTTCGAATGAACACTGTTCGAGACTTGCACTGAAAAGCAGGTTTTTGAAATCACCTTTACAATACTATTTAAATGGTAAGTACTGGTGTACCTATTGTTTGTTTGGAGCAGGTTTGTTTCGATATCAGGTAATTATTCATAGGATAAAACTCATTACACCTACACTTAAAAACACTAGTGTTTCTGTATGCTTTCGAGGGATCAGTCGACTGCCATCTGCTTTCGTCTTTTTGCGATGATTCAAACTTGCACATATCTCTATTCAAGTATTTACTTTCCACGATGGGTGTAAGCAAGGAATCGATCAGCAAATTTTTAATAGGAAATTGATTTCACGTAAATTACGCATCCTCAGTCCTTATTCAAATAGAATCTATTTGAATAAGGACTGAGGATGCGTAATTTACGTGAAAACGATTTCCTATTAAAAATTTGCTGATTGATCATTGCACCTATTAATACAAGTAAAACCTCGTAGCATCAGAGAGGGAAAGTAAATTCATAAAAACATGCACAGGAAATGATTTGAACTGTATAGTATTGGAGAATCAACATAGTACAGGTTCATAATTTCCCATTTCTCAAACGCTTTAACCTGTTCTTTCACAGGAATATTTCCATTTGTGTGCATAAGGTTGCCTTATACTGTTTCATTAAGTATTAATAAAACGATATGTACTACAAGTAAAAATTTGAAACAAAAATCTGTGCTATATAGACACAAATTTCATTTACTTAAACGAAGTCATTTTTACCTGTTTGTAGGTCAGTTTGTTTGAACGATGTCCTGCATGAAAACAGTTTATTCGTGAAGTAAGATTTTGTCGATGTGAATTTCAATCGCTTATAAAACTAAAACACATACGGTGAAGCAGGAAAAGCACAGTTGATAGTAGTTGTTTGAAATTTCAGAATAGCTTACAACTTTTTTGGATAAAAACAATTCATGCCTCGATCAGGTAACAAATTACAAATGCAACCTTCTATGAATAGCACACAATACGGCAAGGGGTATTTTCTTAAATTCATCTCGTGTTTATGAATGTTCCCTCAGAAATGCTTTTTGAATAAATTATTTTGTTCAAAATTTATCGGCGAGAGTTACCGTAGTGGATGCGATTGGAGGTATACTGCCGCTTGCATTCTGCAACTTATTAAAACTTGTCGCTCATTCGAAACATAAAATTCAAACAATAGGAAATTCTTGCTGCAGATTTGATAAAACTGATTTGCTTGGATTGAACGAAAATAGAGATTGACGTTCAAGGCATTGCAACATGAAAAACGGCAATGCTGACCAGCATAATGACAATAATAATAGTATTTGTAAGCCCCAGGATTGACACAAGTGAATCCATCTGCAATTTATTTCACCTGGGAAACTAGTTTCGTGTATATTAAGCACATATCCAGTCCTGGAAAGGCAGCAAGAAAAGCTTACTAGCGAAATGTTGACACTAAAACAAGAGTAGAAAAAAAACACACCAACTACGGCTTGGAACAATAAGCAACAAGAGGTGCACTAGTGAGAACAAAACAATATACAATAAATCTTACGATCTGATCTTTAATCCTTTAATTTTTTTCTTGAACTGCTCAACATCGTAAAGCTGTGGAGAAAAATTGATTTGCAACATAACATTTTTGTAACTACAGCGTTAATCACAGTATAATCGATGTTAAGATAATACTTTGACTCTAATTCTGATTCAGCGCTGTGAGGAGAAACCAGGTTGGGGCGAGAAGCCTTAGATTGACAAAAGTAAAACGTTTGGGATAAAAAAGATAATTCAATTGCGCTCTAGCCAGTATTCCTTTGAGTTGGAGCGACCCTACTAAACTTCAGGCCTTAAAGTCTGTTTATTTATGATTTTTTTCTTAAAACAAAATAACTTTTAGCAGAAAAACGAGTTGACCGATTTCAAGAAACGTTGGCAAAAAGTGGTTAAATCGCATTCACTCTTTCACAGTATTAGCTAAAATTTCGGTAACTTTTGGACAACGCAACTCAATTTTCGTTACAGTGAGTAACTGTGAAGACTTATTCATTTGTCATTTTTATTTGAGATCGTTTGTTGACAATTTTTTCTGTTGGAACCGTTTGATATGAGGCCACATGTGGTTAAAACCAGTTCAACTTAAACTAATTATCATCAAAGATCATTCCACTGGTGACATCTCCCACTAAGTTTAAAAAAATTAGAAAAAAGTAAAACAGTTGGCTTCGAATGATTCAATAACTCGGCGTAACTGAAAACTATTCATTTTCGGATATGCTCTTCCGTTCGGTGTGTTTGGTAAACTGTAGAAGTCACACCATTTAGGTTTTCTGACCAAGTTTGCGCCAAAACAATTCAATTTCGCTAGGTATTTTTGTGTTTTACTGCTGACGCTATGCGTTTTGATAAGAGTTTTCTCTATGAAACTTATTGCGAAAAATAGACCATGGCACAAAAACTTGAAACGTTTGGGGCCAACTGGAGCTTTCATCCAATATTTCATTACGGCTCGGAACTTCTAAAAACTGAGATTTCTAATTGATCTAGTGTTAAATGAAATTTTTTCAATGAACTTAGCCTCAAAAACTGGGATCACATGAAATATAAAATAAAATTTAGCTCAACGGCTGCATTATAGAACGACGCAAACTTTTTCAACCAGTTTAACAACCGCCATTCATCAGAGCAACTTGCAAGCAGTCGCTAAAAGTGCCAGTAAAGAGAAAGTATTGTTCAGTGATACGTAGAAACAAAAAGCGTTGAAGCAAGGAAAAGCAACAGAAAACACGATTGAAAGTATGCAACGCGAGCGCGGCGCAAAAAAATCAACAAGGCAAACATAGTGGATCGCATGATCGAGTCCTTGAATATTTGCCAAGAAATCTAGTCTCAAACAAGTTAGTATCAAATGAATTGCATAAAATAAACGATCTCATACCAACTGATATCAGTTGATATGAAACATTTCTTAATGCAACCACATTGCTAAAGCAATGAGCACCCAGAAGAATATTTTTGCAACAAATTCTCACGTTTCCTTTGAAAAGGTAAAGCTTGATTACATAACGCACAATCCTACTTTGTGAAGAGGACGCTGTACTTCTTCCTTCCCGTTTTCACCCAGCTCATTTGCTAATCCTTGAATTGCTTGACGGAAACTTTGCCCCGGTGAGAAGTCGCACCGCATTCGTGATCCACTTAGAGTTCCTGACAAAAACGTAAAGTTGTTAGCAGTACAAACTTTCTACCATGGCTACTCTTTACAAAGTTCTTTATTGCATGTAACAGTTGTGATTAAACAAATGCGATCGTCAAAACGAAAATCATGGAAAATGACTATTTGGAGATTAAAGCAAAATCAATGCCGATTTTTTTCTACAACATATTCACACATCATCTCTGCAAAACCTGTTGAAAGTTTGCCATAGAACTTTGAACATTCAACGTTCAGCTGGATATGTTTGTTATTCTTGAACAAACGCCCGTGCACTTAAATGAGTCGCCAGATTTCGCCTGCATAGGATCTCAGGTTTTTCTGTAGCTACCAAAATCCTCATGCTATTTTCATTTATTTATTTGTATATTTGATTCAGGCTCATGGTCCATATCACAAGGGCAATTGAATAACACAAGAACACAAACATGAATAGTCATAGCGCATTACAGAGTATAGGTGTTAATTGATAAAAACAGTCAACACAGAGAGTATTATAAAATACTAAAGCAGCGCTCCAACGATAATTGTATTCACTCACAGTAACGAAGGTATCCGGCAGTGGGAGAGAAATGAAGATCATCTAACATCAGGTTTTGAAGTAAACGGACAAAAAATGTCGGATGGGGATGCTCAGCGGCGCACAAAATCATGTCAATAGATTTGATCAAAGCTTCAAATGTTTTTGCGAGACATTTAGCTTGAGGCTGACAACCGTTTGTTTTCACTAAACCTAAGGCAAGATTGGGCGATTGGTATTTTTTACTAGTCTTTATTTTAATTCATATTCATACCTGTCCAGCCGGAAGGTTTGAATCCTTTTTCAACAATAACCGGAACAATTGATTTCCTGAGCTCGTGTGCGTAACCCCCTTCCGCCCTGCGAAAAAACGTAACAAGCGCTGACTGATGTCACTTACTGTTGTAGGGTTTTGGGCAAAGGGGCAGCCATAGGGACCAAGGGGGCCATGACTCCCAAAAAAAATTCTAGCATTTCTTGTCATTTTGTGTTTTGAGAGGCGGTGTCCCAAACAAAATACTGATGCTCGCTTAAAGTCTAATAATAGCATTCCACAAAATGTTGTGCTAGCTACGCTACTGGTTCTGGTTGATATTGCGGAGTTACGTATGGTTTGCGATGAAGAAATGCTGATGATTTTCAGCCATCGACTTTAATGCCAAATCACCTGCAATTGTTGCTGTCTTTGTAGCTCTGTGATAGACAAATAACAACAACAGCTGAGTTTTCAATTGCTTTAGCCATTGTTTCCAGAATATCGCCTTTCATTCGAGCTCTTACTTCATTGTTGTCAATCCAGATGCGAAAACCCAATTCACGAAGTTTCTTTTCAATCTACGCAATATGAGATTGACTTACTTCAAAAATTTTCAGAAGTTAAAACTGGCTACTGCCTCTCAAACAAATATAAAAACCCTACAGTCAATAATTTTGTTACAGTTTTACGAAAGTAATGAAAATGACATGCGACTGCGCGAAATCGCTGGGTTTCTTTAGAATAGAATTTAAATCTTGCAAAATTTTCAAGAAAAAACTTTTACTTTTTATTTAATCAATAAAAACAGTGTTTGCAATTGCAAATCAGACCGGCTTTCACCAGTTACAAACCCTTACTATGGAAAATGAGATCTGAACTATATCTGTTTCAAAGCAACTTTATATTGCAGACGTTTTAAAACCCATGTTGCGAACTTGCAAACTATCAGCTAATTTAAAAAAAATAAAGAATAGAAATTACAGAATGAGAGTAATAAGAAAAACTGCTTTTCCTGCAAAGGTTTTGACACCAAACTAACATCAACGCATAACGTCATTTGTGCAACATAGGGAAGAAACTTATGACCATTACAGCAATTTTTAAAATTCAGGGGCTTTAAAAATACCTTCAGCACTAAATTTCGTTGTTTCCACGAGTAACTCAACATAACGTGACCATCTTCTTCAACTGGCACAGCCTTTTGTCGTTTTTCCTGACGAGCATTAAATTGATAATTCAAAAATCACCCATGACTCAGCAAAATGCAAAGGAAAAAAAGACATATACAACAAAACATGACAATCATTTCGCTTATTACGCGAAAGCAGCTTAAATCTTTTATGTAACATAATCTTTAATTTTGATTTAATGACGAACGTCAAAATATTTCTCCAGGAGCATTCGGGAAATGTTGTAAAAGCACTCTCCATGGTTTCAAATGCTTTCATAAGCGATTGTTTCACAAGAATATGATGAATCTTTTATGAAAACAAAAAAACGTCTTGATTGGGATTAGAAAATTTAACATTTTTCCTACGTTTTCACTCTTTATTATCAGTCAACTCTGAAATGACTGATAACCACATAAAGCTTGATATTGTCAAACGACTTAAAAATACGAGTAGATTGAATCGCAAAGGTTCTAGTCATTTAGGGAATATTTTCATTTTTATTTCTTATTTTATTTCATTTTCTGTGGCTATCAGATATTCAAGAATTTAAACCTCTCACTCCCACTTATTTTGTTCATGCTGCCATATTTTGCAGCAAAAGTGCATTTTTCTTAGTTAATTCTACTGTTTTCTATGCTATATTTGCATCGAAATTCATTAATTAGTATTGTTATGACTTAGCACTTTCGTGCAGACAAAACTAAATTATAAATAATAGTCACTGACGTTATATAATGCTTTTATATGTTTCAATGCAATTGAAATCAAAACTAAAGTATCGTCTACTTGCAAAATTGACAACAGATTGAAGTACTACGTGGATATATCATAGCTTATATTGAGTAAACTTTAAAGTAAACAAACACTTTTTATATCAGAAGTTTTTTAAATGCATCAGTAGTCAAAAAACTAACCAGTGTTCTAACGCTTTTCATTTAATCTGTCTCTTAATAAAATACTTTTCCATTCGCTGTGAGGTGACCAACAAATAAAAGTTGTCCTGTCTTTATGCTGACCTATGAACACCTCTCCATAATTATAAGGAGGCGTGCATAGCCACGTACACTTTGGCAGTGAACAGTCCATACATAATAATCGATATACCAGATTTCTAAGTTTCTGATGGGCAGCACCTGCAAATCCTTGCCTCCCATTTGCCAAAGTGCTCCTTCTGCTTCCTCTTGCAGTTCCCTGGTGAAACCACAAAAGCAGATTGGAAGAAATATGAAAGCAAGCAATACTTGAATATCACAGAAGATCCAGATGCATTTATCAATTTTGCTAAAAATTGTCGATGCAAGTAAGGTTTGAAAGGAAATTTTTGATAGTGCACAGCAAAGAATAGTGACTTGCGTGAATGGTAATGAATTTATTTACAGAAATGAAATACACTTTAAGTTACATGGTGCGTTTTCCCTCACGTTCCTTCAAACACATTTACCTTTAGCTGTCCTAGCAAAAATTTTCCATATCCTCTAAACCATTCGTGGGGGTATTTTCTATTTTTGACGTATGAAGTCAATTCTAATGTGATTTTGAAACAAAAATTCAGTTGAAATAAGATTTCGTTGAGTCAAACAAATTGTTCTCAGTCTCATCCCAAGTACTTTTTATTCACTGATTGCCGTAATTTAACCTATTCGTTTCGTGTTTTGATATTGTATTTTACAGTGGAGGTATTGGTAGATACTTTCCATAACTGCTAAAATATAATCTTTAAATCTTAATTTTGACAGAAAATCTTTCTGGACTCGGTATTTTAGTGAATTAACGTAAACTAAAGTGTTAAATTTCTCAACCCTTCTCATAAGAAAGCAAAATTTAATGTTAAGAAGCACAACAATTATCTGACATATTTTGCAAACAATATTTGTGTTAAGAGTTTGAAACAGTTTTGCCAGGCGTAACATTAAGCCATTTATGAGTAGTGAAACTTTAACATATCAAACATATGTCGTACAATGCGACCAAGTTTTTTCAAGAACAAACTCATCAGTAGTCCACATGATGTTTAATATCATCATATTGTTTACTGGCAAAAGCTGGTTGAAAATAATAGAATAATCGATCTCTCCGTAGACAGCTTAATTAAAGTATGAATGTTTCAGTTGACGCTGCTTCTTGTCGCTGCAAACTTTTTCTATTATCGCGACTTTACTCCTGTTTTTTAAGAGATAGCACCCAAAACATTCCTGTGAACAAAGAATACGTTCATCTTTCTTATTTAATTCAAGTTTCGATATTGAAATTCAAATACAGCTTTGCTGAAAATGTCGTTTTTTCGCTTTTTAGCTTGCCTCCACTAGCTTCCTAGATTGTAAAATTAATAAAACGCTTTTAGATTTAGACAGTTAGAGACATTATAGCAATGTTCAATTCTTTCTTACTTTAGTTTTGGATTTGAAGCACATTTCAACAGCCTGTCAATCAAAGCTGTGTTCTGCCGAAATTTTTCCGTGTTGCTTTTATCAAATGACAAAGCTCGAATCGCTTTGGCTGCTGAGAGCTTTTCCTCCTTGTCTCCTGCCGAGGATGGTCTCTTTGTTTTCATATAGTTAAAGTAAACGGAATCCAAGAGAATATTTAATCACACATTTATAATGTAGAAATAGCCCTAATCTCAAAGTAAGCAAAGTTTTATACAACATTGCTTGTTTTGATCTTCCTTTCTACACATTAAAACGCTGTTTCACCATTCCTTACTAAGCGTTATAGTTTGGCGTAAATTTTAATCCGAGTTAATACTGAACCATTTATAACTCAGGTGTTTTTAGACACCGTATAATAAACTTGTGTCGGTACACGAATCATAAAAACACAAACGGAAATGTTTGTCCAGTGCAGAATGGAAGAAATGCAAAGTGTTGTAACACTGATGTGCCCGAAAGAATTGTTGATGTAGGTCTATAATTTACCTATTTTCAAAAGCTTCAAAAGACTTGTTAGTACTCCATCTTTTAATTCCTCTCTTTCATTTTTCTCATTTGAATCATCATTGGATGGTGATGAGCAGAAATGCGAACTGAGCTGCTTGCTGTTATTTGCAAGTTTTCCAATGGCAAGCATCAACTCATTCGCACTAAAACCGCTTGGAGAAAGGTGACTTTTCCTTTTAATTGCTTTTGCAAGGCTCTACATTAGGCAACGTAAAATTATAAATATGCTTACCAGGGGTTACCAAGCTTACACTTTCAAATTAGAACAATTGTGAAAACGTTATCATTGCATCTGTAAAATTTAGTTAATAGCATTTGCATCGAATTCCAGATTCAATCCAATACATTTTATTGATCGTTCAGTGTTGCACCACCACAAGGTTGCTCAGACAACATTAACCATCTAGGAAAGAAGGTTTGCTGGAGACGTTTATCACACTAAAAGGATAGATATCCACATCAACAAACAAAATAGAGACGAAATTAAAATGCAAACCTATCTTTTCTGTGCTACACTGAATTTACTTCAGCAAAATTAAACACTGTGACATTTTTTGTCAAATATATGCAACAAAAATATCTAGTTCTTCAAGAAAACAAGTTCGCAAAAAGCAAAAGATTTCCTACGAAAAAGCGCAAGAAATAGTGGGGCATTAATTTTAGGACGTAAACTTGTATGATCTCGATCAAGCTTTTAGAGGAAATTTTAAGACCAGTGAAAAACGTTAATTTATAATAAACAAGTTCAGCAAGTATAGATAAACCACTATTTCACCTGAATCAAGTAGTTTATCACTTTTTTGTGGTCTTCTGTTGTTGGTTTGTATTTGTCTTCTTCCAACTTTTTTTCCACCACTGAACTTTTTTCACACAAGCTGGATGTAGGAAGGGTGTGTTTTTCCGAGGCCTTCTGTGATGTTGCACTGAATTCATCTGACGTAAGTGCCTGGTCGTTTGCACAAGCAGAATGAACAGATCCAGTCTTTTCGCCATTGGTTGCTTCAGTGGGTTCAGCTGACAATTTGCTTTCGTCAAAAGTGTTGGCAATAATGAGTTGGCACATGGCATGAATACTGTCGTCGCTGTTTATCTGAAAATAAACGCATAAGCTTTTGATCTTATATCATATCAAGTTTGTGCAGCACTTAGCATTCAACCTTATGACACAAGCTTTAAACAAACCGGTGGTGAAATTTTGTAGACCACCAATCCAATGCGTTGAATTCTTAACCATAAATTGAACTGTTAGGAAACTAATTTTAACATACGTTTTCACATTACTGTGAACTGATGTATGAGAGAAAATATCTTTAAAATTTACATACTTTAACATTTTCGCATTGGTTTGAGTACCACATCAAATCATCGAAAAAGGAATCTTGTTCTTTGAAGTATTTCACGTTATCACTTTCATCAGAGCACGAGTAAAGGACATTTATAGAGTGAAGTATGAATTGACCATCCTCCTGAAAAAAAAACAATGCATTCTCGTAAAGGAGAATCCGTAGTTAGTTTCTCGTAAAGGAAAATCCGTAGTTAGGCCCGAAATCGGCCCGAAACATTTTAACAAACTTAAGTCCGACCCTTGCCCGAAACCCGGCTCGACCCGAAAAGCTCGGCCCGACTTACGACTCTGCCAGCAGCAACACATTCCCATGTTACCCCCAGATATGGCAAAAGTTGCTGTGCAATTGGCCCTGCCGGTTTGTCCAATCGTATAATTTGTGCAGTTACCGTCATGAAATGCGCAAAAATGATCATTACTTGCATGAAATGCGCAGAAATAATCATAAGGAGAGAACCACGAACTGGTCGAGAAAGCCGAACGATATTCCCTTGGTGTCTTTGGCATCTCTTTCACCGAGCGTCATGGTTTTAACACTACAGAGCTGGAAGATGAGTGGAAACTCTTCTACTCTGGCGTTGAACCAGCAAAGTCTGCCCTGCCAGGGTTGAGGATACTTGTAAGACCTCTGTTGACAACTTGTGTTGATGAATGAATCAAACTAGGAGAAATGGTGCGCATGTTTAATATCGAATCTGTAAGACCGCTACCTGTGTTTGATGGAGGTACACGTCCCAAACGCTAGTGCACATTACTCGGCATTTGTGGAGGAAACCAGCCATGCATTGCGTAGGGTTTAGCCAAAGAATCCACCACCATTTTGAGAGACTTCGATTCAAACGCTGGGAACAATGTTACTGTACAGAAGGGTGTGATTGGTCAATACGGTAATGTTGAGGTAAATGACGTCAGGAATGCTCCTGCAGCAAATGTGTTGTAACAATGCACTGTGAATAATACGTACTTTCTTCGAACACAGATTTGCGCATGTGCAGTGTGCACCTAGAAAAGAGCTAAGTTGTGTCAACAGTTACTCACTGATTTCTACATAGTTGCAGCTGACTTACTCCTATCAGTTTTGGACGTTCGTGTCAAATAGGTGCTACGATATGGACCGATCACTACCTGGTGGTCAGCAAATGATGTTTGTAGAAACCAACAGGGCCTACACACGTGCAGAACTAGGAGGTTCTACCGAATAACATGGGGGTTCTGGTGGACAAATAATGTAAGAAAGACCTTCACAAACAGCGTATCGTCCTTGTTCCGAGTGCTCACGAGATCCACCGCGGACGCGGAGGCGGAGTGACAGCTGTTCAAAGCAACTGTAGCTTCAACTGCTGATCATGTACGTAGACGGAAAATGCTTGTGGCAAATGATGGTGAAAGTAAACCCTTGGTGGAACCAGGATGGTAAAGATGCTGTTCGAGCAAAGAAAGTTCCCTGCAAAGCGCGGCTTCAGAACAAAGCCGCACCTTCTTTGCATTTGTGGTACGCTGAGGCCCCGCAGCTGAATTGATCAAACCGTTCAAAACCCATTCTTGGGAGAAATTCGGACATAAACTGGACTCCAATAACTGGCAACCCGACAAAGTGTTCTGGAAAACTACCAAATGTCTATGCGGCATAAGATCTAGTGTAGGAACCAGTATTGGAACCAAATCAATGTCGGATTCTTGGTTGTTGTGGTGCCGAATATAGTCGGTTGATTACGATTCTACAGAGATTCCTACTAGTTGAGTGGTCAACCTAGTTGTTTCAGAAGCACAGATAAGCCTCCCAATTAAGCAAACTGGCGTCTTGAAGTTGTCAACCCAAAGCAAGGGGAATTGAAAGGCTTTCACTACCTTGTCCGTTAATCACTCTCCAGTAGCACTCTAAGTTGATTGTTTCCTTCGATTATATTCATATATAACAAAACCTCCGATACACTTGGGCGTGAAGTCAAAACAACGTAACCTTAATAAAACGGTTTGATGTAGAAGCAGAATGACAACGAACAAAAGCTTTGGGCATTCGCATGCGCCACAGGAAACAGTGACCAACTGCGGTTATGTAGTTTTGCAGGTTAACGTGTCAGCTGTTGTACTGGTCGCAAACAAGTACATTGCGTTGAATGACAAATGTAATACTACTGGGCATTACCCTGTAAGAGTGCACAAACATTAAAGCACCTAATCAGTGGGGTATCCAGCCCAAAATTTTGTGGAGGGCAAAAAAGTTTTGGAGGGGCCAAAATGTTTCATTTTAGGCAAGAAACAGTACTTTTTTGGGGATACCACCTATCAAAACACAAAATGACACATATGTTAAAATTTGGGGGTCCATGGCCCCCTGGCTACGCCTATACACCTAATGTATCCATTATACTAGTATCGCTAGCTCCATCAAAGACCAAAATTGTTTCTTTCTTAGCAACGAGACGGACTTTCTTTGCAGATAAAGAGAGTATTTCAAAGGTTTTGAATCCAGCTGCTATTACATCACTGAGCACACGGGAAGCCCATTTAGGGGAGGAATGTACCATCACTGCAACAGAAGTTTTCCTAGATGTCAAAACACTGAAAGCTAGAAGAACGGCTGCAAGTTGTGATCAAATCCGATTTGAAATGCTCATAGCCTTGAACAGAGAAGGAGTTCATTCGATGCCTCGTATGGGCGTCAAGTTGCCTGATGTTCTGGGAGAGCACTGAAAGGTCTGCCAACTTCGACGATCATCCCTCTATACAACAGAAGGCAGCCAGGAGATAAAGCACTAACTACCGAGTTATCTGTCCTTAGCCTACCATGAAAAGTGTATGTCAAGTACCGTGAGTACCTTGAATAAAGATATCTATAAATAATTGAACCAAAGTTGGAGGATACCCAGTTCGTTTTCCGTTCTGGCCGTAGCGCTACAATCAAAACTTCCACTCTCCAGCAAATTTTTGAGAATTCGTGGGAGTGTGCAAAAGATGTCCACCCGTATTTCGTCTACGTCAGAAAAGAACAACACTGAGTTACTCAATACAAGCTTCGCGGAGTCTTCCGATACTACGGCTTTGATTGATAGACACTTGTTGCTGGCCATCAGGTCATTGCATTCCTGCTCAGACATTTGTAAACGTGTCGTTGAAGTTAAATCACGACCTTTCACCGTGAGTGTTAGACTTCTTCATCATCTACACGAATGGAGTAGACAGCCACAGTGGATCCAACGAATGTGTCACTGTTGGAAGCTGCGTGATCAACCGTTTGCTGTTTGCGGAGAATTTGGTGCTGCTTGCATTCTCTGAACAGAGTCTTCAGCATCCAGTTGAGTGGTTTTCAGCTACTTGCCACAAAGCTAGAATAAAAATAAGCATTGAAAAGACCGCAGTATAATGTCTCTCCATAACACCAAGCCAGTATGTGTTTCAAGAGAGCAGCAATAGATTGCAACAGGTGGAGAAGTTCAAGCACTTTGGCGGGATAATCACAGTCGACAGAAGGCAGAGCAATGAGATTGATAAACGGGTTTATAAAGCAAATGCAGTTCTGCGTTAGCTCTATCATTCTGTGGTCACAAAACCGGAGCTTTCAACAAAGTTACGGAGTCGGAGGTGAATCGGACTCTAACTCCAACTTTTCCAAAATTTCCGACTCCAACACCCGACTCCGACTTTCCAAAATTTCCGACCCCGACTCCTTCACATAAAAGGAATGAAAATTGACTGCTATAATCAATGGAAATCGTGGTCCACAGAAAGAAATCTGTTTCAAAAAAAGTTTCAAAAGAAATTGCACCATTTCAGAAGTTCCCAATTTAGAAGTGTGATGTAAAAAATTATCCAATTGGACTCCCAGTATTGTTAGGAATCCGACTCCGACTTCACCCAAAAGCATCCGACTCCTTACGACTCCGGCTCCGAATATGCAGCCCTGGCTTTCAAACACCGCAAAGTTGTCCGATTTCACATTGGTCTTTGTTCTGATCTTTCGCTATGGTCATGAATTGTCGGTTATGAATAATACAGAGCCATCTAGGTACAAATGGCAGAGATGTGATGTTTGCGACAAAACGCGCAGCTGTGAAATTCGTAAAGGCCTATGAGCGGAGCTACTTTTCTTCCGAATAGTGAGAACCCAGCAAAGATGGTTCGGCTACGTGACCAGAATATGCCACAAGGAATATTGGCGAGTACTACAGGCTCAATCCATGGGAAAGCGGCCAGGAGGTCGACGAAGGAGCAGGTGTCGTGGTTGAAATCTCCGACATTCCTTTGTCCCGTCTTGATATGGAACCAGCAGAACTATCAAAGGCTGCTGAAAACCGTGAGGCACTGTATTTCGAGACCTCCACCACCCTCGCGACCCTCCCCAGAGGAAAAGCAGATGTGCAAGTGAATGGAAAATGAATCAATATTCACTTACCAAAATATCAATGAAATGAAACTTTTACATCAGAAAATTGGTATTTTCCAATCACACAAGCGTTAATCGATTGTTTAAGCAAAAAAATCTCATTACCTTCAAAAATAGATGCGTGTCATTCTCTGGAGCAATCTTAGTCGATAAAAAGACAAGTCTAGCTGATGATTTCTTTTCCTTGACTGATGCTGCCGTCTAAGAACAGCAAAAACTTGGTAATTTTTTGTGCACTTATCCAAACGTTCAGATGACATGCAACTTTCTGTGGAAAACAACGGACGGAGGTTTTCTGCCCTGGTTGAAACAACCTGGATCGTGATTCAAAGTTACAATTTATCTCGTACGTACTGTCTTTAAAGGTCCTTATTGCTGATTTACCTTGAAACAGAGAAAAATATATGGCTCGCTTAGCCAGCAATAGAATGACAAATTGCGGATTTTGATTGCCGATTTTGCAAATAACATTACACATCAAAAACTTTGAAAACCTCATGAAACATTTACAATTAAATTTAAAAACCATTCCTAACCTTCTACTTCTGCTTGATTACTAATCCCTTGTACACTATTTTGTATTAGAACTATCCTCAAGATTACAAGTTAATTAAAGAAAACGCTTAATCATGATTTGGAAAGAAACAACGAAAACAAACTATTTTATGGCCAGTATTTTGTAACTGCTGAAACACGACAGTCTTATGGTTTTGTAAAATTTTTGAACCAAGATCCAGAAAATTTTGTTTGTTCAGTAAAGCCTATCTGGTCTCAAACAAGAAAATTTTTTAAAGAAAGAATTCGTTCCATGAAGGTTCGTAATAACCTATTCCTGACAGTTCTTTTCTTTAATTCTGAGTATTACTTTTATAGTATTATAGTTATACTTTGCACATGTAACTATGGAGTGTTATAGTTAGATTTTACACCTGCAGTGCAACTGGGAATTATTATAATTACAATTTGCACCTAGCTTTGAAATTTAAAAAATTATGTTAAATTTATCAAAATCCAATGTTAGCATGTGTAACAAATTTTAACGACTCCAAGAGTATTTTTAGACTGTATCACTTGTTTCTTCCTGTACAAAACAGACAGAATTAAAAAATAAAAAATTTCTAGGAGTGTACTCACATATAACTTTTTATCAAATTGACTCCTGAGAAGATTTAGAAGTTTCATCAGAGCTTCAATGCAGCCACTTTCTCCAAAATCTTCTCTCAAAGCTCGACTGTGGGCAGTCAAGTTCACGAATAGATACAAGATTTCAATAACGTCATTCCTATAATTTTCAGAAGTAAAAAAGGGGCATGAAATCCAGCCCTCGGCTCTGCTCGACAAGAATGTGCCACAACAAGTGGGTTTGCACTCGAAGTCAAACGCATTGTTTGTCACCTTTTCAATGGAATCGAACGACGGCGCAGACTTTTGCAATGAAAACCTATCAGCTGCTGACCTTTTGACCCATGCGATTGTCATTTGGACAAATTTTAAGGAAAAAAACGGGTAATCGTTTCAATTTCTGCGCAATGACTATTGTCACAAAAATGTGAAGACGATTTTGATAACATCAGTTTAGCTTTGCTACATGCTCGAAGCTTACCGTTGCTGTACAGAAATGTGGTCACACGAGAGCAGCACAGAGTTGACCAGTGCACGGAAAACCGTCAATCTGTGTCTTCAACAGGTTTACTTGAAAAGGTCAAGTTTCGAAGCATGTCCTTGTAGGAGTTTTTTCGAAACGACGAAACTTGGAAATCTCTTTCAGTTGAATAACAGTTGTTTCGAATTTGTATGAAACTCTTACAACCTTGCGTTTACTCGCTACGTTGATGCAAAGTAACAAAAGAAGCAGATATAGGACAGTACGAGTGGACTTCGATCATTACTTTGTGGTTCCACTACACAAGTTGGATGAACATACTATTTAGAACAAACTTCAAAAACTTCACAACCTTGTACCTTTGCGCACCAAAAGTCATTAACAAAAATAATTTAATATGGACAGTTTTTTGAGTCTTTGTACAGCCTTCAAGCGGCATAGTCTACAAAAGCAGACGTTCACGGAAAACAAATGAAATCTTTATCTTTTAATGAAGCGCAACGGCCATTATCCACCTGCGAAATTTTTTTTCACTGGTCAAGACATCCAGCTAAAAATTAAACGTCGCCGTCTCAACGAAAAAAAGTATTTTGTAGGAATCAAAACCGAGAAAGGCGAAAACATTGTTAGAGTGCCTGCAAGTACGGGTAAATATTTCAGCATTAATGGATGAACCACGAGGAGCACCCATGAGTTTTCCTGAAACGATACATTGCCTAAAAGCCAATCGAGAATCAATTTTGACTGGGGTTTTATACGAACAAATTTTGGTGAAAGACCAACATATTTATCTCTATTC